>Ga0209274_10000126_pt1 | contig 65226 bp, 56 predicted proteins | sample HubBroMetageREF1_FD_188343 | JGI IMG/M metagenome (GOLD analysis project Ga0209274, IMG submission 188343) | Reference soil microbial communities from the Hubbard Brook experimental Forest, New Hampshire, USA - Hubbard Brook CCASE Soil... | ecosystem: Environmental > Terrestrial > Soil >...
CTACCCTCGGCGAGACGCTCGACGCCTTCAACGAGTATTACCGCTTCCTCGAGGTGCCGGTGGCCGAGGCAGTCGCCCTCATCTTCGCGACGTTGGGCGTGCCGGTCGAGACCGGCCGGGGCCCGGCCGAAGGTGCTGGTTCCGAGCCCGATTCCGCACCGGCCGCCGCCCGGCCGACGGGCGAGGAAGCTGTTTTCGACAGCGATCGGGACCGCATGATCGCCCCGCTCGATGATACGAAGTGCCAAACCCCCGCCGGCGGCAACCGCGGCCCGCCCTGAAACTGCGTTGAGCAGAGTTTCGTCGAATGCGACACAGATCACAAACGTGGCCATGCCAACCAGCCCCTCTCCCGCATAGCGAGAGAGGGAGAGGGCCCAACGCAACGCGCTGGGAGGGTGAGGGTTCGCAGGCGTGATCTGCCGAAGGGGGTCTTTGAATCGAGATTGTTCCGTTTTTCGGAAGATTTGGCGGCACTTCGCGAGCGCCTGGAGGCTCCCGCGGCCTGTGCGCGACCCTCACCCTCCCGCTGTCGCGGGTCCCTCCCTCTCCCGCATAGCGGGAGAGGGGCTCGACCGATTCAATATGACACATGCTGCAGACGCGCCCCGCATCCATGACCTTGCTGTGGCCGACCGCCAGACTCCCTCGCTACGAGGTGCGGAAGGTTTGCTCGTTCGGGCTTGCACCGTGCCGCGCATCCGCTACCTTCGTCGCTACCGTCGCCAGGAGTTTCGATCATGCCGCGCGCCTTCCTCCTCGCTCTCCTCGCCCTGGCCGTGACCATCCCGCCGGTCCGGGCCGAGCCGCCGGCGGTTCTGGTTTTTGCCGCGGCCAGCCTCAAAAACGCGCTCGACGACGCGGCCGCCGCTTATCCTGCGGCCAAGGTGACGGTCTCCTACGCGGCGAGCGGGCCGCTCGCCCGCCAGATCGAGGCGGGGGCGCCGGCGGCTCTGTTCATCTCGGCCGATGAAGAATGGATGGACGAGATTGCAGCCAAGGATTTCATCGAGCCGGGCTCGCGGGTCGATCTGCTCGGCAATAGCCTGGTGCTGATCGCCCCCGCCTCGAGCCCGCTCCATTTCACTCTGGGCCGAGCCCCCGATCTGGTCACGGCACTCGGCGACGGCCGGCTCGCCATCGGCGATCCGCAATCGGTACCGGCCGGCAAATACGCCGAGACGGCGCTGGAAAGGCTCGGACTCTGGGCCGCTCTCGAGCCGCATCTGGCTCGGGCCGAGAGTGTGCGTGCCGCTCTGGCCCTGGTCGATCGCGGCGAGACGCCGCTCGGCATCGTCTACCGAACCGATGCCGCGGCCGACGGCAACGTCCGGATCGTCGACGTTTTTCCAGCCGACAGCCACAAGCCCATCACCTACCCGGCCGCCTTGATCAAAACTGCCGGCCAACCGGCCCGGGATTTCCTCGCCTGGCTGAAATCCCGGGAAGCGGCGCCGTATTTCGAGCGCCAGGGCTTCATCGTGCTGCCTCGTGGGGGCGCGTCGTAGCCCGCGGTCCTCGCGGCAGGGCAAAGCCCAGGAGCGTGCCGACGCTGCGGGAGGGACTGCGCTCCTCGCGCAGCAACTCGCCGACCGCATCGGAATGAGCCACCTGGCCCATCCGCACGAAGGCCTCGTGATTGGCCTCGATCCGCTCCAGATCATAGAGATAATTCACCATCAGCCCGTAGCTCTCGGCGAGGCCGCGCGGCGCGGTATTGGCCAGAAAATTGATCTGCTCCAGGCTCGCCCCATTGCCGAGATGGAAGCGCGCGACCGGATCGGTCGGCCCTCTGCCTTCGTGGTTTTCGGTCAGATAGAGTGCGGCGAGCCGGAGCAGCGGACCGGCGAGGGCGGCGGCGATCGCCGGCTCCTCGGGCCAGCCGGGCTCGGCGAGGAGCCGTTTCAACGCTCCTTTGGTCCCGCCGCCGCCCGAGACAGCCGTGATCGCGTCCCGCTCCTCGGGCTTCAGCACATAGCGCGCGCTCGTCGCCAGCCGCCGTTCCAACCACCGGCGAAAACCAGGCACCGGCGACAATGTCGCGAACCGCGTCAAGCTGGGCAACTCGTGCTTCAGCTCCTCGACCACCTGCTTGATCAGGAAATTACCGAAGGAAATCCCCCGCAAGCCTTGCTGGCAGTTGCTGATCGAATAGAAGATCGCGGTATCCGGCGCCGCGGCGGCAGGGCTCGTCCCGCCTGCGGCGAGCAGGGGCCGGATCGCCCGGGCCAGACCGGTGACCAGCGCCACCTCGACGAAGATCAGCGGCTCGTCGCTCAAGGCCGGGTGAAAGAAGGCGAAGCAGCGCCGGTCGGGTGCGACGCGCCGGCGCAGATCCTCCCAACCCTCGATCTCGTGGACGGCTTCGTAAGTGATGAGCTTTTCCAGGATCGAAGCCGGGGTGTGCCAGTCGATGCGCCGCAGCTCGAGAAAGCCCCGGTTGAACCACGAAGCAAAGAGGTGCTTCAGATCCGATTCGAGCGGCGCCAGCGTCTGGTACGAGTCCAGCCGGTTCAGGATCGTCTCGCGCATCCCGACCAGCGTCGCCGTCCCGTCCGGGCCCATATTGATCCGGCGCAGCAGCTCCTGGCGCGGCGGCTCGGCCGCTTCGGCGAGACCGGTCGCGGCTTCTGCCGAGGGTGCCGCCAGATACTGCTCCGCGGCGGCCCGCAAGGCGGCGGCATCGGGCGCGAACCCTTCGGACAGGAACAAGAGGAATCCCAGCCGATCTTCGGCGCCGAGCGACCGGTACCGCTCGATCAGCGCCCGGGCCAATGCGGCACCGGAGGCCTCGCCCTTTTCGCTGAGCAGGCTGGTCGCGACCGCCTCGGCCTGGGCGAGCGGCGGCAGATCGGTCGGGATCTTGACCCACACCCGCCCGCGATCGGCGATGGAGGAAAGCAGACGGTCGAACCAGCTCCTGGCCATTCCCGGTCTCCCACTCGATCGGTTGGAGTCATGATTGCGCGCCCTCGGCCGAGCAGCAAGCGCCATGCTGCCGACCGTCCGGGAATTTCCGAACAAACGCTTGCGCTTTGCTCGAATTCCAACCATCTCATGGAGACAGCCGCGACGGGCTCTCTCGTCGGGCATTTTCACCCGCTCCGGCGGCGGCACCGGAGGGAACTCGGTCGAGGGAGACGAGATGAGTTGGGTCCACCGCTATCGGCTGCTCCCGGCGCTGGCAGTGCTCGCTCTCGGGCTGTCTCTTCCGGGTGCTCGGGCGCAGGAGTTGCCGACCGACCCGGCCAAAGCTGCGAGGGCACTCGACGATCTCGCCCGCCAGCAGGCGCCGTTCCAGGAGACGGCGCCGAACATGCGCGATCAGCCGGATCTTTCGGCGGGCCAACTGCGCACTCGGGACGCGAGCGAACTGGCCCGGCTCGGTCTGAGCCAAGCCGATCCGGACCGGATCCCCCGTCTCAGCGACCCGCACGCCAATGCGCCGCCAGGGGAAATCGACCCGAAAGGCTTCGGTGCCACGATCCTGGCGACCGTCGCCTTCGTATTGGCCTTTTTCGTGCTGAGCCGGGTCCTGCGCTGAACAGCGGCGGATGATCGGCAGCCGCCGATCATCCGATCGAGGCGGCAGCCGTGCCCCGGCCGACCGGATAGGACTCGGTCGCCAGCTTCACCAGGAGGGTCGACCACAAAGTCTCGATGGTCGGGACCGGCACCTGTCTGCGGTGGGCCAGATCGATCACCGCCGCGACGATGGCGTCGAGTTCCAGCGGACGTCCGGCTTCGTAAACTTGCAGCATCGAGGGCTTGTGGCCCGCGGCGCTGCTGCCGGCGGCCAGCTGGGCATCGACGGTGTCGGCGAGATCGATACCCCAGGCCCGCGCCGTCGCCAGAGATTCGCGCATCAGCCGGGCGCGGATGGCGCGCATCCCCGGCCCGGCCTGAATCTGGCCGATCGTGCCGCCGGTCAAAACGCTGAGTGTCGCAGTCGCGCTATTGAGCAGGAGTTTTCCCCAGAGTGCCTGCCGGATCCGATCGGTCGCCTCGGCCTCGATCCCGGCTTCGTTCAGTGCCGCGGCCAGCGCCTGCAGCGGAGCCTCGTGATCGCCGGCGCGGGGTGCTCCCACAATGAGCCGCAACACCCCGTCATGATGAGCGACGCCGGGTGCGGCGAGATGGGCCGGGACATAGATGACGCAGCCGACGGCGCGCTCGGGCCCGATCCCGCGCCAGATGGTGCCGCCGGGATCGACCGTCTCCAGCGGCGTCTCGGCCTCCGCCCCCGTCTCGCCATGGAAGTACCACCAGGGTATGCCGTTCTGGGCGGAGACGACGAGCGTCTGCGGCCCGATCATCGGCGCCAGCGCCGGGGCCAAGCCGGGCAAGGCATGAGCCTTCGCGGTCACGAGCAGGAGGTCCTGGCGCCCGAGCTCGGCCGGCACGTCGCTCGCACGGGGCCGGCTGTGGAACTCCCGTCCCCGGCTCACCACGGTCAAGCCGCGTGCCCGGACGGCAGCGAGATGTGCCCCCCGAGCGAGCAGGGCGATCTCGTGTTCCCCCCGCTCCAGGAGATACCCGGCGACGACGCTGCCAACGGCGCCGGCTCCGACAATCGCAATCCGCATGGCCAGCCGCTCCCGTCCCGTAATGCCCCGGCACCCTGGCGATCTCCCTAACAGACCCGGCGCCGGACGTCACCCTCCGACTCCGATCGGATGATCCTCGGCTGCGGGCAAAATCTCGCCGACTCCCGGTTGGTGCAATGAATCTGCTCGATCGTGCCCAGATGGATAATGGAATCCCGCGAGCCTTAAAGTCTTTATTAAGAAAACATAGAGCAAATAATCGCCCTCGACGAATAGCTCTCGAATATCGGCCCGACCGGAACCCGATGGCTGGGTGGTCCTGCTCCTGATTCCAATCGATGCGAGGCGACGATGGGCCAAAGTAGATTATTGTCGTTGATCGCGGATCGCAGGATCGCGACCAAGGTGGGGGTCGGGTTCGGCGGCGTCCTGATGATTTTGGCGGTTACCTGCGCAATGGGTTGGCTCGCGTTCCAGCAGGCGATCGTCGGCGTCGAGACCTTCGCCCAGCGCGTCGCGGTCGTCGGGATCGCGACCGACCTCGACCGGACGTTCTTGAACCTCCGTCAGTTGGTGCAGCAATATGCGACGACCGGCGCGAACGCGATGATCGATCCGGCAACCAAGGAAGTGGCGGCGCTGCACACGCTGGTTCAGCGCGGTCTCGCCGAGATCAGGAACCCGGAGCGTCACCGGCGGGTGGAGGATATCGCCGGCCGTTCGGAGGAGTACGCGAAGGATTTCGACCAGCTCGTGGTCCTGAACCGAGCGCTGCGCAAGGCCGAGGAAGACGATCTGGACCCGTCGGGCCTGGCACTCCAGCAGCATTTCGAGGCACTCATCGCCGCGGCGACCAAATTGGACGACCGCAACGCCCAGACCCTGGCGAACGCAGCGCTCCGGCAGCTGACGATTGCCCGCCTCGATGTCAACAAGTTCTTGGGCCGGCACCTGGAAGCTTCGGAGTACGCCGCGGAGAACTCGTTCAACGGCTTGACCAGAGTGTTGCGCGAACTCGACGCCGCAGCGGCTGCGCCCGAGCTCCGCACCATTTTCGATCAGGTGCAGGCCCTCCTCACGACCTATCATGGCGCGTTCCGGACGGCCGCCGGCTCGGAGACCGACATCAATCGGCTCCTGAACGGCGAGATGGCGAAACTGGTCGAGCAAGTCCAGGGCGATGCCGAGGCGATCAAGGTCAGCGGCAGTGCCGAGGAAATGCAGGTCGAAGGCGAGACTCTGGCGGCGATGCGGCATGCCTGTTCGCTCATCCTCTGGCTTTCGCTGGGCGGCTTCGTCGTCGGGCTCGGCTTTTCCTTGCTGATCGGCCGCGGCATCGCCGGCCCGGTCGTCGGCATGTGCACGGCGATGCGCAAGCTCGCCGGCGGGGATCTCGCAGTCGCCATCCCCGGCATCGGCCGGCGGGACGAGATCGGCCAGATGGCCGGGACGGTTCAGGTCTTCAAGGACAGCATGGTCGAAGCCCAGCGGCTGCAAACCGAGCAGGCGCTGGCCAAGGTGCAGGCCGAGGCGGACAAGCGTGCGGCCATGAACACCATGGCCGACGAGTTCGAGCGAAGCATCAAGGGCGTCGTCGACAAGGTCGCCACCGCCTCGGGCCAGATGCAGGTTTCAGCGCAGTCGATGTCGGCGACTGCCGAGCAGACTGCCCGGCAATGCACCGTCGTCGCCGACGCGGTCGCGGAAGCGACGCAGAACGTCCAGACGGTCGCGAGCGCCACCGAGGAACTGGCCGCATCGGTGAGCGAGATCGGCCGGCAGGTTTCGCATTCCTCGGGGATCGCGCAGCAAGCCGTCGACGAGGCGAACCGCACCGGCCAGACCGTCGATGGCCTCTCGCGGGCGGCGCGGAAGATCGGAGCCGTCGTCAAGCTCATTCAGGACATCGCCGCGCAGACCAATCTGCTGGCGCTGAACGCCACCATCGAAGCCGCCCGGGCGGGCGAGGCCGGCAAAGGCTTCGCCGTGGTCGCCAGCGAGGTGAAGGCCCTGGCCAACCAGACCGCCAGCGCCACCGAGGAGATTGCCGCGCATATCGCCGACGTCCGAGGGGCTGCGGACTTGACCGTCGCCGCGATCCGCAACATCAGCGGCACGATCATCGAGATCAACGAGATCGCCGGCAGCATCGCCTCGGCCGTCAATCAACAGGGTGCCGCGACGCAGGAGATTTCCGGCAGCGTCAACCAGGTCTCCCACGGAACGGCCGAAATCGGCAGCAATATCGGCGGTCTCAGCGAAGCTGCAGGGGCCACCGGTGCCGCGGCCCGGACCGTTCTGATCGCGGCGACGGGACAGACGATCCAGGCGGAGCTGTTGAGCCGGCACGTCGTTACCTTCATCCGGGAACTGCGCAGTGCCTGATCGAGAGAGGGGGCGGAGAGTCCCGGCCGTGGCAGCGGTCAGCGCTGATCGCCGTAGCCGGCCATGATCCGGTCGACCGTGCCGTCCAGCTGCATCTGGGCGATCACGACATCGAGGCGGGCGATGATTGCGGCGCTGTCCGCGCTCTTGGCCAGTGCCAGGTAATTGGGGTCGTCGAGGATCGGTACCGGCAGGATGCTGAATTGCGCCGGGTCGAACCCGTCTCGCTCGGCGGCAATCTCGAGGCCGGCGGCACCCGAACTGATGACCGCGGCATCGAGCCGGCCGCGCATCAGCTTGCCGATGCGCGCGGCGGCGTCGGTGTCCTCTTCCAAGGTGAAACCCGGCGCAGCCGCGCTCCAGTCGCCGCCATAGGCGACACCGCGCAGCACGCCCACTCTCTTGCCGACCAGATCCTTCACGGCCGCGAACGGGAATTCATGGCCCTTGCGGACGACGACGACGATACGGTCATAAACGAGCGGCCGGGAGAAATCGAACAGCAGGGCGCGTTCCGGGGTCTTCGAAAAATGGGTGATGAAGCCCCTCCCCGCCTTGGCGTCCTCGACTGCCCGGATCCACGGCTCCAACTTCACGTCGACCTCGTAGCCGGCCCGGCGCAGCGCCTCGACCGCCGCGTCGATGGCATAGCCGCGCGGCTTGCCGTTCTCGTTCCAACATTTCGGTGCCAGATCGTCGGAGCCGAACAGCGTCACCGTCGCCCCCGACGCGGGTCCGGCGAGGAGGGCCATCAGGGACAAGCACAGGAACCGCCGCAGACCGGACATGATCACCCCCGGAGCGGAGCTGTGACGCTCCGCTCGCATTCCATGGGTCCGAGCAGCCGCTGCCGCTCCGCCATTGATCAGCCTGATCTCCGCTCCGCAACATTCAATTAACGATGGGTCGGTGCACCACCGGCGAAATCGACCAGCCCGCGCCGCGAGGCGGTATAGCGCGAGAGCGTGCGCTCGGCGTGGCGCATCCGCCAATTGAGCATGCGGCGGGCCATCTCCAGCACCGTGTCCAGATGGGCCGGGTCGCCGGCGCAATTGCGGAATTCGCCCGGATCCGCCTCGAGATCGAACAACACCGGCGGCATCGTCGGAAAATGGACGTATTTGTAGTGCTCGGTGCGCAGGATGGCCAGATCCGCGTCGCGCCAATCGAGCCCCGGCGGCAGTACCCTCGGGTATGGGTAGCCGACCCGGAGATTGAACTCGACATGCACCTCGTCCCGCGCCGGGGCATCGGCGTCACCGCGAACGAGTGGCAGCAGCGACCGGCCGTCGCACGATACCGGCAGTTCGAGGTCGAGCCAGTCGAGAATGGTCGGCATCACATCGACGCTCTCGGTCAAGCCCGTCAGAATGCGGCCGCGTGTCGCCGCGGCTTCGGGCCGGGGATCGGCGATGATGAGCGGGATGTGGTAGCTCTCGTCGTAGAAGCCGCATTTGCCGAGCAGATGATGGTCGCCCAGCTGCTCGCCGTGATCGGAGGTGAAGACGACGAGAGTGCGACCGGCCTGACCGCTCGCCTCGAGGAAGTCGAGGACCCGGCCGATCTCGGCATCGACTTCGGCGATCAGCCCGTAATAGGACCGGCGCAAGCCCTGGAGTTCGGGTTCGGTCATCGCGGCCACACCGCCCTCGCCGCCGAGAATGAAACTGCTCATCGGCAGGATCGCATGGAAGAACGCCAGCGCCGGATGCCCGCCGCATTCTTCGGCGGCCGTGGCCGCGCGTCTCGCCCGCGGCAGATCGCGGAGCTCGACGATCCGGTTATAAGGCTCCGGCGCGCTGAAGGGCGGGTGCGGGCGCAGAAATCCCAGATGCAGGAACCAGGCTCGTTCCTGCCGGACCGCCAGATAGTCGAGCGCCTGCTCGCTCGCCCATCGGCTGTCGGAGATGTCGGCCGAGGCGCGGCAAGGGGAATCAGTCGGCCGGCCGCTGGCCTCGGCCGGCGCCCAGAGCTCGCGGACGCTGGCGGCAAGGCAATCCGGGCGGCGGCGCCGGGCCCAGGCGAGGTATTCCAAATGATCCTCTTCGGCGAAGTCGCCGACCACGCTCCAGCCTTCGCCGGCCTCGCCCATCCGCGTGAAAGCCACGTCGTCGAAACCCACGGCGCGCGGATCGGGCGTGGTCGTGGTGTAGCCGATCAGCGCCGGATCGCCCCCGGCCCGGCGGATTTCGCGGGCGAGATGAGCATGGCGGCGATCGAGCGGCACGCCATTGGTCACGACTCGATGATTCATCACATATTGGCCGGTCAAGAGCGAGGCGCGCGCCGGTGCACAGGGAGCACCTTGCGCGAAATGCTTGGCGAAGGTCACCCCGCGTGCCGCCAGCCGGTCGAGGTTGGGAGTATGGGCATGGGCGGCGCCGAGCCGGCCCAGAGCCTCGCCCCGCCATTGATCGACGACGATCAACAACACATTTGCAAGGGGCGCTTCCGGCCCGGTCATCGCTGCCCCCCTTCCGTCCCGACCGCGATTTTCCTATCATGCTGCGGACTCGTCTGCCACCATCGTCGCCGGACGGAAGCACGCATCGGCACGGAAGAGAGACGTATCCGCCATGGGATCTTCATCCGCGCGGCCCATTTTTTCCTACGCCTCCGAGGAAGTCGGCTGGACGTCGCGGCTGGTCATCCGAGCCGTCGAGAGATTGACGGGCCAGCCCCGAATTCGACGGCTCTATGAGCGCTATACCGAGCGCGGCCGGCCGCCCGAACTCTTCTGGGACGATGCCGTCGAGGCGCTGGAACTGACCATCCGGAGCAATCGCGCGCCTTCCGACTGCATCCCGGCCCGAGGCCCGGTCGTCGTCATCGCCAACCACCCGTTCGGGGTGGTCGACGGGGTGATCTTGTGCTGGCTCGCGGCACGTCGCCGCAGCGACTACAAGATCATGACCCATCGGGTGCTGCATCAGGCGCCGGAAGTGCGCGACCACATCATTCCCGTCGATTTTTCCGGAACCCGTGCCGCTCTCGAAAACAACGTCGCGGCTCGGCGCGAAGCCCGCGAGACGCTGGCTTCGGGCGGCGTGCTGATCGTGTTTCCGAGCGGTGGCGTGGCCCTTTCCGACGGCTTGCGCGGGCGGGCGGTCGATCTCGAATGGAAGATTCTGACGGCGGGACTGGTGCTGGGCAGTGCCGCCGATGTCCTGCCGATCTTCTTCTGCGGCCAGAACAGCCGGCTCTACCAGATCGCCGGGAACATCATGCAGACCCTGAAGCTGTCCCTGCTGTTCCACGAGGTCTCGAACAAGATCGGCAAGACCATCGAAATCCGGGTCGGCGAGGTCATCCCGAACGCGCGCCTCCAGGCGATCGGCGACCGTCAGAAAGTGATCGATTTCCTGCGCGAAGCCACGCACGGGCTCGGGCGGACCGGGTAGAGAGAAGTCGGCGCGGACGAGACCGGGTTTCTCAGCTCGTTCCGGAACCGGCGAAGGCCAGCACATCGGCGGCACTCTGCTCGGCCCGCTCTTCCATCGGAACATGGCCGCACTGGTCATAGACGACCAGTTGCGCCTGAGGCAGCGCCGCCTTGAAGACTTCGGCGCTGTGGACCGGGATCAGCTTGTCCTCTCGCCCCCAGAGGATGAGGACGGGCATCTGCAGCTGGCCCAGCCGGGTCGCCGGCTCGGGATCGTAAGGAAGGGCGAAACGGGTCGCGGTGGCGTCGCGCGTGCCCGCGCGCCGATTGAGTTCCCAATATTGATCGATCATCGCCGGAGTCACCAGGGACTGGTCCCAGAAAGCCGAGCGCAGGCCCGATTCGATCAGGCTGCGCGGGGTCACGAACCGCACGATATTGCCCAAGACCGGGGTTCGCGCGATCCTGAAAGCCAACGGCACCGGCCCATCGACGCCGGGGGCGACGGCACCGCCGGCATCGACCAGGATCAACTTCGACACGCGATCGGGATAGGCCAGCGCGAACCGCCAAGCGACTTGCCCGCCCATCGAATTGCCGGCCAGCATGAAGGGCTGGGTCAGCCCCAGCTTCCGGGTGAAGGCATCGAGGAAGCGGTCCATACCGGCGATGCTGTAATCCTGCTCGACCGTGGCGCCGGTCAGCCCGTGGCCGGGCAGATCGACCGAGACCACGCGCAATCGTCCCTGGAACCGTGCAGCCCAGGGCTCCCAGGTGAGCAGCGAAGCGTTCGAGCCATGGACCAGCACGATGGTCGGCGCCCCTTCCGGGCCGGGCCGGTCGCGGTAATGCACCCGGGTGCCGCTCGACAAGGTCAGGAACTGCGAGGGCGGCGTCCCGTAGCGCTGATCGAGTTCGGAGGCTGGAACATCGGGAACGGCCGCGACATAGAATGTCACGCCCAAGCCGGCGGCGATGACCAGGACCCCGATCAGAATCTTGCGCAACATCGACGCTCTCCCCGGCAGCGCGGGTCTTCACCCGCTACAGGCGATCATAGGTCACGCTCCGCCCCGTGTCTGCACCCCGATGCCGGGAGGCGTCGCCGTTTCGGCTCGACACCACGAGTAGGCACGCTGCGAAATGGGTCACGGGCTATTACAACAGGCGCCAGACTGTGTATCCTCAACGTATCGTGACCCGAGCTGTCGCAGCGATCGGACGTCCAGCCCTCATGCAAGCACCTGCAGCCGCGCCGCCGATGGGTGGCAAACATGTTCTGATAACCGGCGGCAGCGCCGGAATCGGTTACCAGACTGCGCTCGGCCTGACCCGACTCGGTGCCGACGTGGCACTCCTCGGGCGCAACCGCGACAAGGCCGAGTACGCTGCGGCCGCGATTCGCTCGGCGACCGGGAGTACCGCTGTTTCCGTCCTGCCCTGCGATCTCGGCGATCTGGAATCGGTCCGCGCCGCCGCCGAGTCGTACCGGATCAAGCACAAGCAGCTCGACGTGCTCATCAACAATGCCGGGCCCATCCAGCCGCGCCGGACCCTGACCCGGGACGGGCAGGAACTGACGTTCGCGACGATCTACCTGGGTCATTATCTACTGACCCAACTGCTGCTCGACCGCCTCAAGGCGGCCGACCAGGGCCGGATCCTCTTCGTCACCTGCATGCCGCGCCAGGCCAGGGTCTATTTCGACGATTTGAGTCTGGAACGGGCCTATACGGCCCGAAAGGCGCAATTCCAGGCCAAGGGCGCCCTGTTCATGTTCATGCGCGAACTGTCCTATCGCCTGGCCGGGACGACCGTGACGGTCAACGCCATGCTGCCCGGAACGAAGCGGTTCAAGACCGATCTGCTGTCGGCTCTGCCGTTTTATCGGCGCCTGCCGATCCTCCTCTTCGGCAAGAATGCCGCCCAAGCCGCCGCCGCGCAAATATGGCTCGTCACCGCCCCGCAATTGGCCGACATGACCAATCGCTACTTCCTGGGCCGGGTCGAGGAACCGATCGCCGGCCAGATCACCGATGACGAAGCCTGCCGGCAAATGTGGCAGCTCAGCCAGGCGCTGACCGGCGTCTAGCAGACGCCGGGCGCGAACGGGGGCCGACCGCCAATTCTGGGAACCACACCCCCAGAGAGAATAGCCGCTCGTCTCCACTCAAATATTGACCCGTCGCGCCCCGGCACCGCTCGCGTTCGGTTGGCAACCGTGCCTTATTAGCGCACACAAGCTGCCCTCAGTACCATGATTCACCAAGATTTAATCGCTTTCGTACAATTAGTCAGCTCTCGGAATGCCCCTGTGGGCAGAAATTGTGCGACGCAACCGGTCGATTGTGCGGCGCACATTGGCGATTGACTACGCGTGATCAAGAGGCTTCGTGATGGCATTGCCGCTCCCTCGGATCGGGCTGCGTTCTCGAGTGGGTCTTCTCGGCCTGATCGGCTTTGCGGGTCTCGTTGTCCTCGGTTGTTTCTATCACGTCGCGCTCGATGCCCAGACCCGGTCGGAGCTGGCCGCCGCCGCCGCGACTGCCGACCGCGACGCCGTTGCCGCCATCGATATGGGGTTCGAGGAAATCGGTCGATCCGAGACGGATTTCCTCGCCGCCCCCTCGGCAGCCGGGATCGCCCGACATCGCGACCTCGAGGTTCGGGTGGGTGCCGCCCTCGACACCTTCCGGGCGCGGCTGGCAGCGCCGCATCCGGACCGTCTCGCCCGGAGCGCCGAACGACTCTCGGCTGGTTTCGGGGACTATGCCGGGCAGTTCGACCGGGTCGCTGCCACCCGCACGACAGTGGGACTGAACGACGAGAGCGGCCTCGCCGATGCCCTCGCAGCCGCCGACGCCGACGCCGAACAGACGGTGAATGCCGCGGATTCGCCTCGCCTTCTGGCCCAGATGCTGATGATCGAGCGCGTCGTACTGGACTTCCTCGCGCACCACGGCGACAGGAGCGGCCGGGACGACCTCGATCTGGTGACACAGCTGAAGGTCAAATTCGACCGGTTCCTCAACACAGCCGAACTGCCCGACGGTCAGCGCGACGCGCTCGCGGGCAAGATCGATGCCTATCGGGACAGCTTCTTCGCGCTGGCGACCGCGCTGACGGCATTCGACGGCGAGGTCGAGAAGCTGGTCGCCAGTCGCGCTGCCATTCAGCCGCTGCTCGCCGATGCTGATGACGCGGTCTCTGTCAGCTATCGTCGAGCCTCGGCCGACAGCGCCGCCAGCCGCGCCGCGACCACGACCGAGATCTGGTTTTCGTTGGCAGCCATGGCCGCGTTCATCGCAGCCGGCACGGCGACCGTAAGCCTCCGCATCGCCGATCCGATCGTGCGGCTGTCCGATATCTTGGCCCGCCTCGCGCGGGGCGAGGCGACGGCCGGCCTCGGCGATACTGAACGCCGCGACGAGATCGGCACCATGGCGCGTGCCGCCTTGATCCTCGAGGGTACGCTGGCAGAGCTGCGGGCGGCAGCGTCGTCCGCCGCCCGCACCGGTGCACTCCCGCGCACCGTCGGCGAGACCGCGGACCATGGCGCAGAGGCGTCGGTGTCGTCGAGCGAGCCGGTGACCGAGACGGAGAAACTTTGCACCGAGGTCGACAAGCTCCTTGCCACCGTGCGCGCAGCCTGATGGCGCCGGACCATGGGCCGAAACTGAATGATCGGGCCGATCGAGAGGAGGAGGAAAGTGACATGTCGGATAGAATAGTCGCCATCGCCACCGCGTTGGTTGCCTTGGCCGGGACCGGCGGCGCCGCTCTGGCGGAGAATGCCCCGGGCATCACCGCCACCGAAATCAAGATCGGGCAGACCATGCCCTATAGCGGCCCCGCTTCGGCCTATGCCGCGATCGGCGAGGGCAACGCCGCCTATTTCAAGATGATCAACGACCAAGGCGGCATCAACGGCCGCATGATCACGCTTTTGAGCGAAGATGACGGCTACAACCCGACCAAGGCGCTCGAAGCCATCCAGAAGCTGGTCGAAGACGATCACGTGGCCTTCATTTTCGAATCCCTGGGCACGCCCTCGAATGTCGCGATCCAGCCCTATCTCAACCAACACAAAATACCGCAGCTCTTCGTCGCCTCGGGCGCCGACAGATGGGGCGATTACCAGAACTTCCCCTGGACCATCGGCTGGCAGCCGAGCTACCGGGTCGAAGCGGCGATCTATGCGAAGTATATCCTGCGGACCAAGCCGGACGCCAAGATCGCCATACTCTATCAGAACGACGGCTTCGGTAAGGACTATATCGCCGGGCTGAAGGACGTGCTCGGCAGCGCCTACGACAAAATGGTCGTGAAGGAAGCATCTTACGAGACCACCGATGCGATGGTGGACACGCAGATCGAGTCCCTGAAGAACTCGGGTGCCGACACGCTCATCTCGGCGGTGACGCCCAAATTCGGGGCCCGGACGATCCATGTCGTCTACAGCCTCAATTGGCATCCCTTGCATTTCATCTCGAACGTGTCGCAATCGATTCCAGCCGTGCTCGAACCAGTCGGGTTCGAGAAGGCCGTCGGCATCATCAGCTCGATGTACATGAAGGATCCGACCGACCCGGCCATGAAGGACGATCCCGGGCTGAACCAGTGGCGCGACTTCATGGCGAAATACCTGCCCCAGGCCGATCCGACCGAAGCCTACTATCTGCAGGGCTACAATGTGGCCGCGACACTGGCCCAGGTTCTGAAGCAATGCGGCAATGATTTGAGCCGCGAGAACATCATGAAGCAGGCAGCGAACATCCAGGATCTGGAACTGCCCGGCCTGCTGCCGGGGATCAGGATCAACACCAGCCCGACCAACTTCCATCCGATCCAGGCCCAGCAATTGGTGCGCTGGGACGGCCGGGCCTGGACCCGCTTCGGCGACGTTCTGACCGTGGCGCCGCAAGGTTGGTGGGAATATGTGGCGTCGGCATTCTTCCGTTGATCCCGACCCGCGTCGGGCGACGAGCCCTGGGGATCCACGCGGCGGGCACGAGGTGGCAGTCGTGCCGGCCCCGGCCCAGCCGCAGCGTCGATCGGAGTAGTGGAATTATCGAGTAAGCATGCGACCGAGGCCGAGAGGCTTCGCGCCGGGGTCGGCCGGCCCGTCGCACCGTGACCAGGCCCGACGACGCCGGAGCGCATTCGCGCTCCGGAACGAGAGTGCCGACCAAAGGAAGTAGGATCGAAGCATGTTGGACAGAATATTCCTCGTCGGCGCCACCGTGGCGGCCGTCGCCGGCTCGAGCGGGAGCGCTCTGGCAGAGAATGCCCCTGGCGTCACCGCCACGGAAATCAAGATCGGGCAGACGATGCCCTATACCGGCCCCGCCTCGGCCTATGCGGTCGATGGCGAGGGCTCCGTCGCCTATTTCAAGATGATCAACGATCAGGGCGGCATCAACGGCCGCAAGATCATCCTCGAGAGCGAGGATGACGGCTACAATCCGGCCAGGGCCCTCCAGATCACCCAAAAGTTCGTCGAGGACGATCACGTCGCTTTCATCTTCCAAACCCTGGGCACTCCTTCGAACGTCGCGATCCAGCCTTATCTCACGGCGCACAAGATCCCGCAGATCTTCGTTGCGACCGGTGCCGATCGGTGGGGCGATTACCAGAACTTCCCTTGGACCATCGGCTGGCAGCCGAGTTACCGGGTCGAAGCGGCGATCTACGCGAAGTATATTCTGCGGACCAAGCCCGATGCCAAAGTCGCCGTGCTCTATCAGAACGACGCGTTCGGCAAGGACTTCCTCGCCGGCCTCAAGGACGTGTTCGGCAGTGCCTATGACAAGATCGTCGTGAAGGAAGCGCCGTACGAGGCCACCGATGCCATGGTCGATACCCAAATCATCGCCCTCAAGGACTCGGGCGCCGACACGCTCATTTCCGCGGTGACACCCAAATTCGCGGCCCGGACCATCCATGTCGTCTACAGCCTCAATTGGCAGCCGCTGCATTTCCTGGCGAACGTGTCGCAGTCGATCCCCGCCGTGATCGAGCCGGTCGGGTTCGAAAAGGCAGTCGGAATCATCAGTTCCGCCTATATGAAGGATCCGACGGACCCGGCCTTCAAGGACGATCCGGGGATGAACCTGTGGCGCGCCTTCATGGCGAAATACCTGCCGCAGGCCGATGCCACCGAGATCGGCTATGTCCAGGCCTACAACACCTCGGCCACGCTGGTTCAGGCCCTGAAGCAATGCGGCAACGATCTGAGCCGCGAGAACATCATGAAGCAGGCGGCGAATATTCAGGATCTGGAATTGCCCGGCCTGCTGCCGGGAATCAAGGTCAACACCAGTCCCAGCAACTTCCATCCGATCCAGGCGCTGCAATTGGTGCGCTGGGACGGCCGGGCCTGGACGCGCTTCGGCGATGTTCTGACGGTCGCACCGCAAGGCTGGTGGGAATATGTGGCGTCGGCATTCTTCCGTTGATCGGTGCTCTCTCGGGGCGCAGGATCGAGGCGTAAGTCGAGCGCGGCGATGGGCGAGCTGTGCCCGCCCTCGCCCGCCGGCCGGAGGACCGGGACGCCGGGCGGAAGTTTTGTAGTCGGGGCATGGGGCAGACGGCCTCGAGCCCGAATTCCGCGTCCGGTCTGACCGGCAGGGCCTTGCTGGGGCCAGTCTGCGGGCGTTCCCGAGCCGCCGCGTCATCGACGATCGCCGGGGTCGGGCCCCGGAGATCGACGACAATCCGGAGCGGGCTGGCGAGCCGAGCCGGAGAGCTTCACGCCACCAAACGATGTAAATCACCCTGAACAGGAGAAGACACCGCATGTCAGACAGAACATTGATCCTCGTCACCGCGCTGGCCGTCATGGCCGGCACCGGCGGAGAGGCTCGGGCCGAGAATGCTCCCGGCATTACCGACACCGAGATCAAGATCGGGCAGACCATGCCCTATACTGGCCCCGCCTCGGCCTATGCAGCCGACGGTGAGGGCGCCGTCGCCTATTTCAAGATGATCAACGATCAGGGCGGCGTCAACGGCCGCAAGATCGTCATCTCGAGCCTGGATGACGGCTACAACCCGACCAAGGCGGTCGAACTCACCCAGAAGCTCGTCGAAGAAGATCATGTCGCTTTCATTTTCGAATCGCTCGGCACCCCTTCGAACGTGGCGATCCAGCCTTATCTGACCCAGCACAAGATTCCGCAACTCTTCGTCGCATCCGGTGCCGATCGATGGGGCGACTACCAGAACTTCCCCTGGACCATGGGCTGGCAGCCGAGCTACCGGGTCGAAGCGGCGATCTACGCAAAATACATTCTGCGGACCAATCCCGATGCCAAGGTCGCCGTTCTCTATCAGAACGACCAGTTCGGGAAGGACTATCTCGCCGGGCTCAAGGACGTGTTCGGCAGCGCCTATGACAAAATCGTCGTGAAGACGGCGACCTACGAGGCCACCGATACGATGGTGGACACTCAGATCGAGGCGCTCAAGAACTCGGGCGCGGACACGCTCATCTCGGCGGTCACGCCCAAATTCGCGGCGCGGACCATCCATGTGGTCTACAGCCTCAATTGGCATCCCCTGCATTTCGTTTCCTCTGTCTCGGCGTCGATTCCGGCCGTCCTCGAGCCGGTGGGATTCGAAAAGGCGCTCGGCCTCATCACCGCGGCCTATCTGAAGGATCCCTCCGATCCGAGCTTCAAGGATGATCCGGGGCTGAACGAGTGGCGCGCGTTCATGGCGAAATACCTGCCGCAGGGCGATACGACCGAAGGCGGCTACATCCAGGGCTACAGCATGGCCGCGACCCTGGTCCAGGTCCTGAAGCAATGCGGCAACGATCTGAGCCGCGAGAACATCATGAGACAGGCGGCGAATCTGCAGAATTTGCAACTGCCCGGCCTGTTGCCGGGGATCGTGGTCAATACCAGCCCGACCAACTTCCATCCGATCCAGGCGCAGCAGCTGTCGCGCTTCGATGGTCACGCCTGGACGCGCTTCGGCGACGTTCTGACTGCGGCGCCGCAAGGTTGGTGGGAATATGTAGCGTCGGCCTTCTTCCGTTGAGAGAGGACCCCGTCACGCCGACAAATCGAGGAGGGGCCGGAAGGGGCGATGTCCAGGCTATGCCGAGCATCGCCCCTTCTGGGCGGATACGGCCCCCTCGGCCCGCTGTTGTCGCCGCGCCGCGGCGCGCCTATGGTGCGGGCGGCCGCCGCGCGGGTCGGGGCCGCGGGAGGCGGGCGGGAGGATCGGGTGTCGACGGAGAGCAAGTATTTCTGCCCTTTGCCGTGGGTGCATTTCTACACTGAGCCCAATGGGACGGTTTCGCTCTGCTGCGTCGCCAATCCGCCGCTCGTCGGAGCGGACCAGCGTGCGCTCTCGATCCAACGCCAACCGGCGCGCGAGATCTGGAACGGTGAGGCGTTCCGGCATGCCCGTCGGCAGATGGCGAGCGGGGAGCCCGTGGATTTCTGCAGCTATTGTTACCGGAACGAAGAAAACGGCGTGCCCAGCTACCGGCAATTCGCGCTGGGCGAGTTCCGCGAGGTGCAGGGGCGGAGCATCGCCGAGATCGTCCGGGAGTCGGCGGCGCGCGGCTGGGCGGCCGACGACCCGGTCTATGTCGATCTGCGCCTGGGCAATCTGTGCAATCTCAAATGCCGGATGTGCCACCCGGATTTCAGCTCCCAGATCGAGCGCGACCCGATCCATGCCGGCTGGCGCCGCGGCGATCGCGACACCAGCCTGCCGGGTCTCGCCCACCGCTTCGACGACAATCTAGAGCATTGGAGCGAGAGCCTGGAACTGATCGAGGAGCTGGCCGAATTCACCGAAGAAGTCGAGTTCATCCAACTGGCCGGCGGCGAGCCGACAATCAACAAGGCGCAGCTGCAGCTGTTGCAGCGTCTGGTCGAGCGCGACCAGGCCAAGCGGATCCGTCTCACCATCTGGTCCAATTTGACCTCGGTCCAGCCCGGATTCTACCGGCTGCTGGAGAATTTCGCCCAAGTCGTCGTCTATGGCAGTACCGACGGCTTCGGCGCCACTTATGAATATATCCGCTTTCCCGGCGATTGGGCCGCCTTCGACCGCAACGCCCGGGCGCTGACGCGCCTGCCGCGGCTCTGTCTCTTCGTCTCTCCGGTGCTGCAGGCCTATAACGCCCTCGATCTGACCCGGCTCTATGATTGGTGCCTGGAGGTCGGCGCCCGGCCGCAAATCAATATACTGAACCAGCCGCTCTATCTCGATTACCGGATCCTGCCGATGGCGGCTCGAACCCTCGCCGCCGAGCGTCTCGCCGGCTGGATCGCGCGCCATCGGGGCCATCCCCTGGTCGACGACAAATTCGCGGCCAGCCTGGACGGGCTGGTCGGGGCGCTGGCCAACGAAGAAGACCGGCTGAAAGGGGCGCCGATCGAGGACTTCATGCGCTTCACCGACGATCTCGACGCCAGCCGCGGCCAGGATATCCGGACCGCCCTTCCCGAGCTGTTCGCCCTGTGGCGCGACGCTCGAGGCTGGCGCGGCACGCGGAGCGGGTGAGGCTGCTGCATCTCGATGGATGTCTGGTTCTGGCTGTTCGCCGGCGTTCCGCCGTTTCTGGTGGCGCTCGGCAGCGCCGTCCTGCTGCGCCGTTGGGGCGGGCGCAAAGTCGGGCCGCCGCTGGCCGAGATTGCCCCGGTGCTGGGCTTTCTCGCCGGCTTCACCGGCGTGGTTCGGGGTCTGCCGTTCAGCACCGGCGTCGCCCATCACCGGATCGGCGAAATCGCTGTGCTGGCGCTCGTCGCCGCGACGGTGCTGGCATTGGCGACGCCGGGTCCCCGGCTCGGCCGCTATCTGGCGCTCGGCATGGCGGTGCTCGCCGTCTTCTGGCAAGTGCCCGCCGGCCAAGTGCCGGCCGGTGATTGGCTCATCGCCCTGGCGGCGTCGTTCGTCGGCGTGCTGATCCTCGACCGCGTGTATTTTCTCGCCCGCATCGGTGCGGCCGCATTGCTCGTGCTCGCCATCGCGGCGCTGGGCCTCGGCGCTGTCGCGGTCTCGGCACGAGCCGGTCTCCTCGCCGGCCTGGCGCTGGCGCTCGCCGCTGCCGGGACCGGCTGGCTGGTCCAGGCCCGACCCTGGGACAAGATCAAGCTCGGCCTCGCCACCGCCGTCGGCGGCGGTGGGGTCTTCGTCGCCCTCGGGTTCGCGGTTCTGCAGAACGCGGCGCGAACGCCCTGGGCGCTGGCCCCGCTCATCTTGTGCTTCTGGGCCGAAACGATCCTGCTCTACCTGCCGCCTCTCGCCCGGCGGGCCAAGAAAAAGACGCAGCGACCCTTGGCCGTGGCGGTTGCCTCCGCCCTGCCCGCGATCATGGCGGCCGTACTCGGCGCGCTCCTGCCGTGACCGGGACCCCAGGACGGCGGGTCGTGAGAGAGCTCTGCTCGCCCTCCCCCTACGGGTCGTCCTCTGGTGGGGCCGCATCCCGCTGCCTCTCGCCGAAGTAAAACCCGGTCACAGCGCCGACGACACCGATTACTGGTGCGATAAGCGTTTCGACGATTTCTTTCAGATCGGCGATAGAAACGCCTTCTTGAGAAAAGGACTTGATGATCAATATCGAAAACGACCCGAGGACGATTAAGAATAGTGACGAGACAATACCAATTCCAATGAGGAAGCGCGATGTCTCGCGGCGATGCAAAATGGGTTCGGGAATCTTATACTTCTTATCGGTCCTGGACAGTGATATTTCTTCTAGGGCGGGCGGTGTCACGATAAACCCCGAAAACGAGCGCCCAGCCGGCGCCAAGCGGGCGCCCGATGAGCGTCTCTCACGACAGCGCTACCCGGCCAGAAGCACTTTCTTCTGCGTCCCTTCGGGCGAAATAATGGTAAGGGAATTCTCGGCGTCGGCATTTGCCGCCGCAACTCGGGCAAGCGCCAGGGCTCTGCGGATGACATGGGCATTGGTCTTTACGCCGAATGCCTGCTTGAGTTCGGAAATGGCAGCCAGGGTCGCCGCATCGACTTCAAACGTGGTCTGGGCCATAGCGTCCTCCAGCAAATCTCGCGCGCCCGACCGTCATGGGCCGGACCGCTGCGGGTTATAGCCTGGATCGCTCTTCCCGTCGAGGAATAAATGTGATATCGGTATAGAAAGCGTATGGTATCCCTATTCGAATGGTACTGAAATTTCGTGTAGCGCTTTGTCCGCCGGCTTAGAGGGATGAAGATCGTCGCAAACATGCTGCGGCCACGCGCGAGGAGGGGACCATGTCAGGGTTTGCGCCAGAGTACCGGGTGCAGATCTCGGATGACCAGCCGATTCATCATCGCATGATGGTGCTGGAGAAGAGCATGGCCGTCTCCCCGGAGGCGGAACGCAAACTGTTGGCGATTCTTACGAAATTAGCCCAGCTCGCAATCGATCCGCTCGAGGGGGCGTTGGAGTTGACGAGCAACAATCAAGGAAGTCGACTATTCAGTTCGATTCAGGACGACGCTAAATTCTTTTATACGATCCATAAAATGTTTGTCTTTCCGATTGACGTCGTGTTCGGTTCGGACGCCTTTTATGCAGTAAATCTGCAGATGCGGAACCCGATCGGAGAGGGAACCGCGCGACCGCCATTACGCGATCGAGTCTCAATCGCGAACTTCCCGCATTTGAAAGCCCGGCAAAATCCAACGATGCGCCGCGGATCGGAGCGCCCTTGGCTGGGAAGAGCCAGTACACCGATTTCGCTTTCTGGCCCACTGGAGCCGAGGATCGCGCTGGACATCCTCATCAGCGATACGGGAGAGCTTTGGAGTTTGAGCGGCCACGAGCTGCCGCGCCCGCCCCGGCTCGGTCCCGGTGCGCTTGCGAGCGTTCCGCGCCGAAGCCGCCCGTTCTACGTCCGCCTGCAACTGCTGCCGACCGGTGCCGGCGTGCATCTGGGCGAAGTGCCGATCACCCGGGCCTGCTTCGAACGAGTGGTGTGGTTGCTGATTACATTCCGGGTCGAGCGGGCCATCGTCGAGTCTCCCGGCGAGCAGCTGAAGCCGGAATTGCTGACATCGTTCGAGGACATCGTCGCGCGGCTGGACGAGGTGCGCGGCGAGGCCCATGGCGAGCCCCCGCGGGCCGCCTTTATCGTACAGCGGCTGGCGTTGGAGCGGCTCACCGAACTGAGCCGGAAGGCCATGTACGGGACCGGGCGGGAGTGGGGCCGGGCGCGCGGCCGGTTATCGGTCGACGATCTCAAGCGAGAATGCGGTGCGGTCAATGGCATGCGCACACTCCTGCACCTCAAACGTGGCAAACGGTTGGAAACGAATGCCGTGTCCGACGTGGTTCGTGCCTATCTGTGCTGCGAGCGGACGAGCATGCTCGGTCGCGAGGTCGAGGACTTGCCCGATCCCGTCTATGGCGATTGGCTCGCCTCGGCCTATCGCGAATTGGCCTCGGGCGGCCCGAAGCCGCGCCGCAACTGGTCGAGGCGGTAGTGGCGTGGCGTGCGCCGACAGACGGTGGGTGCGCACCCGCTACGAGCGGCTGTTGCTGCCCCGGCGCTCGCCCGACGGGATCGTTGGATCACCAGCCAGCCGGCTCTGCGGATGCGGCATGTGATCGAAGGATAGCCCGCACTCGCGATCTCGCGTGCTGCCGCCAGACGCTTTGCTCGCGCGATAGTTATAGACCAAATGGGGTCGGGGGGCCGGGCCCGGGTGGCGGCCGGGCCGTGGTACCGGCCGCGACTCCACTTGCGAGTTGGCGGCGCTGAACCAGAGACCCCGCCATCTTGTATGCAAGACCGTCTTCCTCTGCCTGCAATTTAGGCAATTGCCGAATCTCCACCGCTCCGCTCCCCCGGATTCCGCCGTCCGATCCAGCGCTCCCGCGGCTCCGCCCGTGGCCCCGTTCTTGCCTATCTCCGGTGGGGGGACCACGCTAGGACGGGGAGAAAAGCGATGCGGCAATGGATGAAGACGGCCGGTCTGGCGATCGCCGGGCTGGGGCTGGTATCGGCTCTGCCGGCAGCGGCGGCCGACGACACGATCAAGATCGGCGTGTTGCATTCGCTGTCCGGGACGATGGCGATCAGCGAGACCACCCTCAAGGACACGGTCCTGATGCTGGTCGACGATCTCAACAAGAAGGGCGGGCTGCTCGGCAAGAAGGTCGAGGCGGTCGTGGTCGATCCGGCCTCGGACTGGCCGCTCTTCGCCGAAAAGGCGCGCGAACTCATCGGCAAGGATCATGTCGCCGTCGTTTTCGGCTGCTGGACCTCGGTCTCGCGCAAATCGGTGCTGCCGGTCTTCGAAGAACTGAACGGGCTGCTCTTCTATCCGGTCCAATATGAGGGCGAGGAGAGTTCGCGCAATGTCTTCTATACGGGAGCGGCACCCAATCAGCAGGCGATCCCGGCGGTCGAATATCTGATGAGCAAGGAAGGCGGCAACGTCAAGCGCTGGGTCCTCGCCGGCACCGATTACGTCTATCCGCGCACCACCAACAAGATCCTGGAGGCGTTCCTCAAATCCAAGGGAGTCGCCGCCGAAGACATCATGATCAACTATACGCCGTTCGGCCAGAGCGACTGGCAGACGATCGTCGCCGACATCAAGAAATTCGCCTCTGCCGGCAAGAAGACGGGTGTCGTCTCGACCATCAACGGCGACGCCAACGTGCCCTTCTACAAGGAGTTGGCGAACCAGGGGATCAAGGCCCAGGATCTGCCGGTGGTGGCCTTCTCGGTCGGCGAAGAGGAACTGGCCGGCATCGACACCAAGAATTTGGTCGGCCAACTCGCCGCCTGGAACTACTTCGAGTCGGTGAAATCGCCGGAAAACGCGGCCTTCATCAAACAATGGCACGCCTATATCAAGAACGACAAGCGCACCACCAACGACCCGATGGAGGCCACATATATCGGCTTCCACATGTGGACCCAGGCCGTGCTCCAGGCCGGCACGACCGATGTCGATGCCGTCCGCCAGGCGATGATCGGCCAGAAAGTCAAGGCGCCGAGCGGCTTCGAAGCGGTGATGAACTCCAACCATCATCTCTCGAAGCCGGTGATGATCGGCGAAATCCAGCCGGACGGGCAGTTCGACATCGTCTGGCAGACCAAGGAGCCGATCAAGGCCGATGCCTGGAGCAAGTTCATCCCGGAAAGCGCCAAGCTGACCGCGGATTGGACCTTCCCCTGGGTCTGCGGCAATTGCACCGAGCCGAAATATGTGAGTTATGAGAAGTGATTCGAAGAAGATGAGGATCGTGCGGGGGGTGCGCGCGATATTGTTGCTGCTGTCGCTCACGCTGCTGCCCTTGGCAGCGTGGGCGGCCGACCTCGGGCCGGCACTCGACGATCTCGCCGCCGGCGGCTTCGAGGAGCGGGCGCGGGCGATCGAGACCTTGGGGGCGTCGGGCGATCCCCGCGCCATCGTTATCCTGCGGGCGCTGACCGAAGGGACCCTCGAGGTCACCGGGGATAAGCGGGTCGTGATCGCCAAGGATTCGGGTGCCGTCGATCCGCTGACCGGTGCCGCGGTCGAGCTCGGCGGCGAACCCGAACGGATCAGGGTCAATAACCGGCTGCGCGGCGAGATCGAGGCGGCGCTGGCCCGGCTCAATCTGTTCAGCCCGGATCGCGCCCAGCGGCTGGAAGCGGCCCGGGCCGTGCTCCACCAGCCCGATCCGGCCGGTGCCCCGGTGCTGGAACAGGCGCTGGCGGCCGAAAAGGATTCGGGCGTGGCCGAAGCGCTGCGCTTGGCTCTGGCGGCCACCACCCTGCAATCGGGCGACATGCCGGCCAAGTTGAAGGCGATCGCCACTCTCGCCGACTCGAGCGATCCCGAGATCCGCCGGCTGCTGGGCGAAGTCGCCGACACTGCCGATGCCGCCGAGATCAAGGCCGCGGCCGCCGAGGCGCTGCGCGTGATCGCCCAGCGCAATCTGGCGATCGAGATGGCGGCCAACATCTTCCAGGGCGTCAGTCTCGGCTCGGTCCTGCTGCTGGCCGCGATCGGGCTCGCCATCACCTTCGGCGTCATGGGGGTCATCAACATGGCCCATGGCGAGATGATCATGCTCGGCGCCTATACGACCTATGTCGTGCAAGAGGCGTTTCGCGCCTGGTTGCCGCCGGCCTGGTTCGGGCTCTATCTGATCGTCGCCGTCCCGGCCGGGTTTCTGACTGCGGCCATCGTCGGGGCCGCGATCGAGCGCGGCATCATCCGGTTCCTCTATGGCCGGGCGCTCGAGACCCTGCTCGCCACCTGGGGGATCAGCCTGATGCTGCAGCAAGCCGTGCGCAGCCTGTTCGGCGCCCCCAACAAAGAGGTTTCGAACCCGGCCTGGATGACCGGCGGCTTCGATCTGGCCGGCGGCTTCACCGTCACCTGGAACCGGGTGGTGATCATCGGCTTCAGTTTGGCCGTGCTGGGTTTGCTGACCCTGGTGCTGCGCCGGACCAGCCTCGGGCTCTATATCCGCGCCGTCACCCAGAACCGGCGGATGGCCGCCGTGGTCGGGATTCCGACTGGCCGGGTCGATATGCTGACCTTCGCCCTGGGCTCGGGCATCGCCGGCATGGCCGGGGTGGCGTTGAGCCAAATCGGCAATGTCAGCCCGAATCTGGGCACGATCTATATCGTCGACAGTTTCATGGTCGTGGTCTTCGGCGGCGTCGGCAATCTGGCCGGCACGCTCGCCGGCGCCATGGGCCTCGGCATCACCAACAAGCTGCTCGAACCCTTCGCCGGCGCGGTGCTGGGCAAGATCCTGGTCCTGGTCGGCATCATCATCTTCATCCAGTTCCGGCCGCGCGGCCTGTTCGCGCTCAAGGGCCGGGCCGTGGAGAGCTGAGAGATGCGGCGGGGACCTGCCCTGCTCGGCCGAACCGGCTGGCTGGTCTTCGCCGCGGCCGCCATCCTGGCACTCGTCGTGGTCCCGGGGCTGGCAACTCTGCCGCCGCCGGACTCGGGCCTGCGCCTGCCCGCCTATCTGGTGCCGCTCTTCGGCAAATATCTGTGCTATGCGCTGCTCGCCTTGGCGCTCGATCTGATCTGGGGCTTCGCCGGCATCCTGAGCCTGGGCCAAGGCGCCTTCTTCGCGCTCGGCGGCTATTGCATGGGCATGTACCTGATGCGCCAGATCGGCACCCGCGGCGTCTACGGCAATGCCGAACTTCCTGATTTCATGGTGTTCTTGAACTGGAAGTCGCTGCCCTGGCCGTGGTGGTTCTTCGGTTATTTTCCCTATGCCATGGTCATGGCGCTGGTCGTGCCCGGGCTCCTGGCCGCGGCGTTCGGGTGGCTGGCATTTCGCTCGCGCGTCACCGGCGTCTATCTTTCGATCATCACCCAGGCGATGACCTATGCCTTGATGCTGGCCTTCTTCCGCAACGACATGGGCTTCGGCGGCAATAACGGCCTGACCGATTTCAAGGACATATTGGGCTTCGAGATCCAGGCGCCGGCGACTCGCCTGACGCTCTATGCGGTGACCGCGGCGACCCTCGGCGCCGCCTTCCTCCTGTGCCGTTTCATCGTCACTTCGAAGCTCGGCCGGATCCTGCTGGCCTTGCGCGATGCCGAGGCGCGAGTCCGGTTCCTGGGCTATTCGACCGCCGGCGCCAAGCTCTTCGTCTTCGTCCTTTCGGCCATGCTGTGCGGGCTGGCAGGCGCCCTCTATGTGCCTCAGGTCGGGATCATCAACCCGGGCGAATTCGCCCCGGGCAATTCGATCGAGATCGCGATCTGGGTCGCCGTCGGCGGCCGCGGCACCCTCGGCGGGGCGATCTTGGGCGCGCTCGTCGTCAATCTCGCCAAGACCTGGTTGACCGACGCCGCCCCCGAGGCCTGGCTGTTCGTGCTCGGCGCCTTGTTCATTCTGGTGACCCTGCTCTTGCCCAAGGGCATTCTGGGCCTGGCGGCGCGGCTCAGCCCGATTCTGGGCCGCCGCCTGGTGCCGGCGCGGAGCGGTTCGGATGTCTAGCACGGCACTACTCTATCTCGACGGCGTCACCGTCAGCTTCGACGGCTTCAAGGCGCTGAACGCCCTGTCGCTGGTGATCGAGCCGGGCGAGCTGCGCACCATCATCGGCCCGAACGGCGCCGGCAAGACGACGATGATGGATGTCATCACCGGCAAGACCCGGCCCGATTCGGGCACGGCGGTTTTCGCCGGAATCCATGATCTGACCCGTCTCGACGAGGCGGCGATCGCAACCCTGGGGATCGGCCGGAAATTCCAGAAGCCGACCGTGTTCGAGAATCTGACCGTGTTCGAGAACCTGGAATTGGCGCTCGAGGGCAATCATTCGGTGGGATATGCGCTGCTGCACCGGCTGGGTCCGGACGAACTGGACCGGCTGGACGCGCTCTTGGCCCGGGTCGGGCTCTCGACCCGGGCCGAGGATCCGGCCGGCCTGTTGAGCCACGGCCAGAAGCAATGGCTGGAGATCGGTATGCTGCTGGCGCACGACCCGCAGCTGATCCTGCTCGACGAGCCGGTCGCGGGCATGACCGACGCCGAGACGGCAGCGACGGCGGCGCTCATCGTCGAGCTCGCGCGCGACCGCACCATCGTCGTGGTCGAGCACGACATGGAATTCGTCCGCGATCTGGGGGCCAAGGTGACCGTCCTGCACGAGGGCTCGGTCCTGGCCGAAGGCTCGATCGATGCAGTCCAGAATCATCCGCGCGTCATCGAAGTCTATCTCGGCCGCTGACCCATGCTGAACGTCGACGCCATCGATCTCGCCTACGGCTCCAGCCAGATCCTGCGCCGGGTGAGCATCAGCGCCGTCAAGGGCGAGGTGACGTGCCTCCTCGGCCGCAACGGCGTCGGCAAGACCAGCCTGCTGCGCGCGATCTTCGGCCTGCAGCCGATCCGCAGCGGCTCGATCAGCTGGGAAGGCGAGCGGGTCGACAATCTCCCCGCCTCGCGCCGGGCCGGACGGGGTATGGCGCTGGTCCCGCAGGGCCGCGAGATCTTTCCGCGCCTGTCGGTGCTGGAAAATCTGCAGACTGGCCTGGCGCCGCTGCCGGCGGGAAAGCGGGTCGTCCCGGATCATATCTTCGAGCTCTTCCCCGTCTTGAAAACCATGCTGCACCGGCGCGGCGGCGATCTCTCCGGAGGGCAGCAGCAGCAGCTGGCGATCGGCCGGGCGCTGGTCTCCGGGCCGCGCTGCCTGGTGCTGGACGAGCCGACCGAGGGCATCCAGCCTTCGATCATCAAGGATATCGGCCGGATCATCCGGCAGCTGGCCGATCGCGGCGACATGGCGATCCTGCTCGTCGAACAATATCTCGACTTCGCCCGCGAGCTGGCCGATGTCATCGCGATCATGGAACGCGGCGAGATCGTGCTCTCGGGGCGCAATGCCGATCTGGACGACGCGCAGATGCGGCGGCATCTGGCGGTGTAGCGAAGGGTTTTCGAGTTCTAGAATGATCGAGCGCGCGGTTACCGCCGGACCGGTGGTGGGAATTTCAGAAATGATTTTCTAGCCAGCCGGGGCGAGTTCATCGTCAGGGCGGGCCACGATCGCCAGCGCCGGGACGGTCGGGCTCTGGCCGGGCCGCCGAGCGCTCGCGATCGGAAGCAGGGGCGGCGCCTGTCGAGGCGGCGGCGGCCGGGACCGAAGCGCGATCGGGTTCGGCCTCGCCATCGGTCCCCGCCGGGCCGGTCTCGACCGCTACGCCCAGACTCGTGAAGATGTGGGAAGGCTGGCTGCTCGATACGAATGTCATCGCCTCTTTGGCGGCACCCGGCGGTGCACCGAGCATGAAGGCCTGACCGTCGGGCCAAGACGAGGTGCTCTTCCATTCGAGCGTCCTCACTCTCGCCGAGTTCGACAAAGGGATCCATCAGCTGTCCGATGACGATCCTCTGCGGACTCGCTGCGCCGCCAACCGCAACGCCATCCAGACACGGTTCGGCGACCGGGTGGTCCCCTTGACCAACGCCATCGTGCGGCGCTGGGGCGCGCTCGCCGGCCAGACTCTTCGTCTTGCATGACGATCCGAGCTCGGCCCCGACTTCGTCCACCCCTCGCTCGGCAGTTCCCCGGCGACCCGAATCCCGATAAGGTCGGGGCCAGCGACAGGGGAGGTCCCGCCATGGCCGAGCTGCATTTTCGATCCGCTGCCGAGCTCGCCCGGATGGTGCGGCGCCGCGAAGTCGGCGCGCTCGAGCTGCTCGATCATTTCATCGCCCGGGTCGAACGGTACAATCCGGCCCTGAACGCCATCGTCGCGACTGATTTCGACCGCGCCCGTGCCGCGGCGCGCGCGGCCGATGCGGCGGTGGCGCGCGGCAATATCCTGGGCGCGCTCCATGGCGTGCCGATGACGATCAAGGACGCCTTCGAAGTCGCGGGCTTGCGCTCGACCGGCGGCGCTCCAGCCTATGCCCAGCACGTGCCCGAGCGCCACGCCGACCCGGTCGCCCGGATCGAACAGGCCGGCGCCGTCATCTTCGGCAAGACCAACGTCCCGTTTCTGTCGGGCGACGGCCAGACCTACAACGACATCTACGGAACCACCAACAATCCGTGGGATCCGGGACGCGGGCCGGGCGGATCGTCCGGCGGCGCCGTGGCAGCACTCGCCGCCGGCCTCACCGGGCTCGAAATCGGCAGCGATATCGGCGGGTCGATCCGCAGCCCCGCGCATCTGTGCGGCGTATTCGGGCACAAGCCGAGTTACGGCATCGTCTCGCTCCGCGGCCATATTCCGGGTCCCCCCGGCAGCCTGTCCTCGGCCGATCTGGGCGTGGCCGGACCGCTCGGGCGCAGTGCCGAGGATCTCGATCTGCTGCTGGGGGTGATCGCCGGCGCTGAAGGCGACGCCGCCGCGGGCTGGCGGCTGGATCTTCCGGCACCGCGCGCGGCGTCGGCCGAGGGGCTGCGGGTCGCCGTCTGGATCGACGAGCCGGGTTGCGACATCGACGTCGAGATGGCGGGGCTGCTGCGCAACGCTGCCGGAGCGCTGGAAGCGGCCGGCGCGCGCCTGGATCGGCAGGAGCGGCCGGGGTTCGGCTTCGCCCAATCGACCGAGATCTATCTGCTGCTGCTGCATGCGGCACTCGGCGCCGGATTCCCGCCAGAAGTGCGCGCCTATCTCGCCGAATTGGCGAAAAGTCTCGATCCTGCCGACAAGAGCCACCGCGCGTTGCAGGCACGCGGTGCGTCGCTTTCCCACGCCGATTGGATCGTGCTGAACGAGCGCCGCGCGCGGCTGCGGGCGCAGTGGGCGCACTTCTTCGAGCGGTTCGATGTCGTGCTCGCCCCGGTGCTTCTCTGCCCGGCCTTCCCGCATGACCACAGCCCGGATTTTCTCGGCCGTCGCCTGACCGTCAACGGGGTGGAGCGCGACTATCTCGATATTCTCCTCTGGGCCGGACCGGCGTTGCTGGCCTATCTGCCGGCTACATCCGCCCCGGTCGGTCTCACCGCGGCCGGGCTGCCGGTCGGCATCCAGATCATCGGGCCGCATCTGGGCGACCGCACCACCATCGCGGTCGCCGGCATGATCGAGCGGCTGCTCGGCGGCTTTCGCCCGCCGCCGGGTTACTGAACTGGACCTCTCGCTCACTCCGGCGGTAGAGGTGCCCGCGCGGACCGGCATCGGCCTCTGGCTGGGCTATCTGGCCATGTGTCTCGGCATGTTCATGGCAATTCTGGACATCCAGATCGTCGCCAGCTCTCTGCCCGAAATCCAGGCGGGGCTGCATATCCCGCTCGATGCGCTGAGCTGGGTGCAGACGGCCTACCTCATCGCCGAAATCGTGGCGATTCCGCTGACCGGCTGGCTGACCTCACTCCTCTCGTTGCGCCGGCTGTTCCTGATCGCCGTCATCGCCTTCACCGTCGCCAGCGCAGGCTGTGCCAAGAGCGGCAACTTCGCCGCCCTGATCGGCTTTCGCGTGATCCAGGGCTGTGCCGGCGGAATCATGATTCCGGCGACCTTCACCGCCATCTTCACCCTCTTTCCCGAGCGCCAGCACGTGGCCGCGACTGCCGTCGGCGGCTTGCTGGCGATGATGGCGCCGACGCTGGGGCCGGTCATCGGCGGCTATATCACGGACACTTATTCCTGGCCTTGGCTGTTCCTGGTCAATGTCGGGCCGGGGCTGCTCTCGGCCGGCACAGCCGGCTTGCTCCTGCGCACGCCGCCGCCGGACCGCTCGGCCTTGGAGCGGCTCGACATCGTCAGCCTCGTGCTGTTCGCCATCGCCCTCTCGGCACTGGAAATCGGGCTCAAGGACGCACCGAGCCAGGGCTGGGCCGGTCCCCGGCCGCTGGCACTCTTCGCCTTGTTCCTGGTCGCCGGGACGATCGCGATCCGGCGCTGCCTCGCCCGGGCGAAGCCTCTGGTCGAGATCCGCCTGCTCTACGGGCCCGACTTCGCCGCGGCGTGCTATTTCAGCTTCACGCTCGGCGCCGTCCTCTACGGCTCGGTCTATCTGCTCGCCGTCTTTCTCGGGCTGGTGCGGTTCCACACGGCGTTCGAAACCGGCACGACCATGATCGTCGGCGGGGCCGCACAATTCCTGACCTTGCCCTTGGCCGCCTTGCTGGTCCGGCGGGTCGACGCCCGGCTCCTGACCGGGTTCGGCTTCGCGATCTTCGCGGTCGGCCTGATCGCCAACGGATTCATGACGTTCGAGAGCGACTATGACGCGCTGTTCTGGCCGCAAGTGCTGCGCGGCGTCGGCATCGTCTTCTGTCTGCTGCCGACGACCTCGGTCGCGCTCGAACCGCATCCTGGTGCGGCACTCCCCAATGCCAGCGCGCTCTTCAATCTGATGCGCAATCTCGGCGGTGCGATCTGGATCGCACTCCTCGACACGATCCTGGAGCGGCGGGGCTCGCATGTCGCCGATCTGATGGCGCGCCTACATGCCGGCGATCCGGCCGCAGCCGCTTTCGTCGGCCTGCCAGTCGAGGCCTTTCACGGCCAGAGGATCGATTCTCTCGACGAGATCAGCCAATTGATCGACCCGCTGGTCCAGCGCGCCGCCGCCGTGGCGGCGTTCAACGAGGCCTGGTTCGTCCTCGGCGGCTTTTGCGCCCTGTCGCTGTTGGCGCTGCCGCTGCTCAAGCGACCCGCAGCATCGCCACGCTGATATTGTCGTGGCCGCCGCCTTCGTTGGCCAGCAGCGTCAAGCTGCGGCAGCGGCCGAGTGCATCGGCCCCCTTCGGCCCTTGCGCCAGCACGTCGGCCAGATCGACGCCGTCTTCCAGATAATTCCACAGCCCGTCGGTGCAGAGGACCAGCCAGGCTCCGGCCTCGATCGGCACCTCTTCGATGTGAATGGCGATCTCGATGCCGGCAGCACCCAGGCATTGCGTGATCGAGTGGGCCCGATAATCGGCGCGCGCCGCTTCCAGGCTCATGACCCCCGATTCGACCACGCCGGCGAGCCAGGAATCGTCGCGGGTGAGCACGCGTCCGACCCGGCCGGCGACCAGATAGGCGCGGCTGTCGCCGACCCAGCCGATCGTCGCCCGGCCGGCCCGGACCAAGGCTGCGGCGATGGTCGTCTCCGGTGGGTCCTTGGCCTGATCGGGGAGCATCACCGGCACGGCCAGAACCGCCGCTTGCGCCGCGGCGATCGCGCGGCGCATCGCCTCACCGGCGGGCTCGGCGCCATCGGCGGCTTCGAGCTCGGCACGCAAGGCCGCCACTGCCGCGGCCGAAGCCGCCTCGGCGCGATTGGACATCGAGACGCCGTCGGCGACCGCCAAGAGTGCGGCGCCGTCCCACAAGCGCGCCGCCAAGGCCGCGTCCTGGTTGACCAGCCCGGCTCGGCGCGAACGCCGGCCCCGATCGCTCAGCACGGCCAGATCGGCATCGACCGCGAGCGCCAGATCCGGCTCGTCGGGCAGGAGCGGCGAGCGGAGGCCGCAGGCTCGGCAGAACCCGTCCAGATCGGGATCGGCATCTTCAGACGGACAGCGGCACTGCTTGCGCCGCTCGCCGACCGGCCGAGTCGGCGGATCGGCGGGTTGCGCCTTTGCATCGAGCGGCGCCCCACAGGCTTCGCAGAAACGGTCATCGGCAGCGGCGACCGTGTCGCACTGAGTACAGCTGATCATCCGGCCGTCCCGGAGCCGACCGGGACCGGACAGCTCGACTGCGGTAGCGGAAAGCGGGGCAGCCGACGCATCATTGCGCCCGGATGGCGAGACGCGTCCACCCGCCGATGACGAGTTCGTCGCCGGGCTCGATCGGCACCTCGATCTCGGCCGGCAGATCGACGCCGTTCAACTGTGTGCCGTTCTTCGAGTTGAGATCGAGCACGGTGAACCGGCCGTCGGCCTTCCGCGAAAATCTCAGATGCCGGCGCGATATGCCGGAATCGGCAATGGCGATCTCGGCCTCGGTTTCCCTAGCCCGGCTGAGCCGCCCGACCAGTGTCTCGTCCGCATCGAGCGGATAGAGCCTTTCGGTTCGGTCGTCGGGGCAAGGATTGTCCGGATCCGGTACCCGCACCAGCGACGGATCGACCTGCACCGTAACCAGGAGCTCGGCGGCGACTGCCGCCGGCACGGGATCGATTGCGGCACCGCATTCCGAGCAGTGATCGGCCTCGGTCGACTGGTGACCCCGGGGGCACAGGAAGGGACCGGTCCGATCGGTCATCGTGTCGAACGCTGGGATCGTGCGGCTCATCTCACTCATCCCGGTCCGGATCCCCGTCGGTGCGCAACCTGCCCAGGCCGATCGGAACGAAGCAGTCGGAGCCGAGGAGAGCGCGGACGGAACTGTGAAGCGTCACCGGAACCTGCTTTGCCCGCAACCAAATTGCGAGCACAGACAGGGTGTAAGCATGCCCAAAGGCGGGCGCAAGAGGGGAATTGCCGCGGCCCCCCGATCTCGAGCCGGGCAGCGGCGCTCGCCCCGCGAAAATCGGCCGCCGAACCCCTGGCTACCCCGCACGAACGGCCCGGCAAGGCCTACTCCGGGTCATCGCGAACTCATAAAAAAGAGCGAAATACTATTTGAGAAACTCCTCAGAACCTGCCACTCTAGTTGAAATAAACCCGTTTAGGTGGTTAATAGGGAGTAAACGCACCATGACCAGCTTTACCTTCGGAACGCCGGCCTTCATCCAGGATCTGTCGGATCAGCCGGACTTGCAGTCGGCCTTGAACACACTGTGGAACAACAATGTCGAGGGTTGGGTGCAGCAGGCGATGCCGGCGGCGCCCTCGTTCTATTATGATCCGGCGAACACCGAGATTCCATCCAGCGCTTCGGCCCTGCCCGTGTCGTGGTCGGCTTTTCCCGGCCGCTTGATGCAATATTGTTCGGCCAATCCGCCCGTCCCTCCGACCAATCCCAATCGGCTGCCGATGGCGCAAGTCTATGCCCTGGCCGACACCGGCCGGTACACCAATGGTTCCGGCGAAACGGTCCCCTTGCCGAACATTCCGCAGATCTTCTGCCCGACAGCCGATTGGAGCGGGCCCCTGCGCACCTATGGTCCGTACGGGCCGCGCGGCTGGCACGACGAATATTCCGAATGGGCGGTGACCCGCGACGCGAACAACAAAATCGTCCGAGTCGATTTCTGCTGCGAGAACCCGGAATATTGGTATTCGCTCTGGATCGTCAGCCCGGATCGGGTGGTCGAGCTCTATAACGAGATTTTGAATTACGGCGTGCCGGCCAGCCGGGCGGTCACGGTGACCCTCGACGATCTGGCGCTGAAGGACGCACACGGCGCGCCCGTGACCGATCCCGGCACCGGCCGGCCGGCTTACAATCCGCTCAACAAATGGAACGCCGGCCCGATCGCGACCCGCGCGCCCGGAGCGATGACCGGCGGGGCGATTCACCTGACCAGTACGCCCAATACACTGCAGACGGAACTGGGTCTGGCCGGGCTCGCGACCGAGCAATTCGCCAGCGGCAATTCCGACGCCCAGGCGCTGCTCTGCTGCGGCGATTTCGGCCAGGCCTATCGCAACAGCGACCCCCATATCGGCCAGAGCGTGTCCAAAGTGGTCGCGGGTGCCCTGACCGGCGGTCAGACGCAACTGGTCAATCTGGCCAACCCGTTCGGGCTCTATATCCAGCTGCCGAGCTTCGCCGGCTGGAGCTTCGGACCCGCGATCAAGCCCGGCCAGAACGTCCCGACCGGGGCCAAGCCCTCGGATGTCTGGGTCGTGGTGCGCGGCAGGGAAGAATTGATCGACCCGGTCACCGGCGATTACTTCCCGTCGAACACCGGCATCAGAGGCAATTTCATTCTCCACGCCGCCTGCCAGATCCCGCAAACCTGGCTCGCGATGGATCCGAACTTGACCCTGGCCGACATTCTGATCAATGGCACGCCGATCACTTGGGGCGGGCAGATCGCCCAGCAATTCGACATGGCGCTCTATGCAAGGCCGCTGAGTTCGGGGGCGACCCCGCCGATCCACCCCTGTGCCGATGATTCGGGGGCCGGCGGCCAGCCGGTACAATGCATGTATACGACCCTCTGGAACGCCTATTACGCGATCAAGGAGCCGAACCCGACGGGAACGGAGCTGCCGCTGACCAGTAACACGACCATGATCGCGCCGTTCGTGCCGGCCAACGGCCAGTCGTCCAATCTGACCCTGATCGTCACCCGGCCGCTGAACGGGATCCCGGCCGTCTCGGTCCTGACCGGGATTTCCGGAGGCATTCAGGATCCCAAAATCAGAGTCGTCGTCCACCCCGCCTTTTCGATCGTCACCTATGCCGTACCCGGCAATTCCTATCCCGACACCTATATCGCCTTGAGTCTGAGCGTCACCGTCGCAAGCGGAACCGCACCCAGTCTCCGAGCGCTCAGCCTGTTGGCACATGGGAGCAACACGCCCCAGACTCTGCCCGCCTGCATCGATATCGTGGCCGGGGCCTGATCCATGCGTAGCATACTCGGCCGCCTCGGTTCGCGGCTCGCTGTCGCAGCACTCCTGCTGGCCGGTCTGGGGGGACACCCCAGGCCGGCGGCAGCCGTCGATAATCCTTGTACGGGCTTCGGAATCACCCAGGTCGTGCTGGCGCCGGTGCTGCCCGGGAGTTTCGGTGCGGCCAACCAGAAGAATGCCGATTGCATCGCCTGGCAGGAATTCATCTATGAGAATTGGGCAGCGGATCCGGCGCATCCCGGCACCCCCGACCAGAGCGTGCCGGGCAGCGCCTTCGGCGCTCCCTCGGCCGCAGCTCCGAAAGTCTGGCAAACCTATGTTCCGTCGGACGTGCTGTTTCGCGGCGATGCCAAGCTCTCGGCGCTGGCCGAGGCTCATCCGGCTCGGCTCCGGCTCTCGGCTTTGGCCGAGACCACCGGCTTCGATCTGAATGCCATCGGCCAGGCGAGCGGCAAGCCCGACGCGCCGCAATGGCTGACCGACCAGCGCGGCGGACTCACCTATTACGCCGTCAACATCGATCCGGACGAGGTCGCCTTCATCCTGCGGGGGATGCCCGGCGGCACCAACCTCACCAGTTTCGCCGGCCAAGCCAGTTGCGCCGGCCAGCCGGGACAGGCCGGCAAGGGCGGTTTCAATCTACCGCAGGGCTATGGCGGCGACACCGATTGCACCGGTGCTGCCGCTTCGTTCGGGCTCGGAGTCGGCACCATCGAAACCAAGGCGGCGTGGGTGGCGCTGCCGGCCGATCATTCGCTGGATTACCGGTATCTGACCGCAGCCGCGACCATCACCGATCCGTATGGAAGGTCGACCGACGCTACGGTCGGGCTGGTCGGCCTGCACATCATCCGCCGCCTGCCGGGCGCCCCGCAATTCCTGTGGGCGACATTCGAGCAGGTCGACAACGACCCCGACAACGGCTCCGACACGGTGAGGCTGCCGCCCAACCCCAACTTCCGGCCCGGCCCCGGCTTCACCTATTACAATCCGGGCTGCACCCCGACCAGCGACCCGGTCTATCAATGCAAGCTCAACACGCCGCCCGCCTTCCCCTGCAGCGGGCCGAACCCGCCTTATCTGCCGACTGGCTGCAGCCCTTATGCCGCCCCGATGCAGGTGACGAGGGTGACCCCGGTGGACGGCACGGCCGACCTGGTCACCGCCTATGCCTGGAGCCTGGTGCCGGCCAATTCGGTCGTCAATTATTACCGGCTGATCGATGTGCAATGGCCGTCGCTGCCTACGGCCATCCCGCCGCAGAGCCAGACGCCGCTGACCATCGGCGGCATCACCCCCAGCGACGGGACCCGGATCGTGGCCAACACCACGATGGAGACCTATGTCCAGACGACGCGATCCTGCATGGATTGCCACCGTAACGCCCCGATCGCGACGCCGAAGGAGGTCGAGGTGTTCGAAAAGAACGGCCGTGATTTCCGGTTGGTCGCCGTCCCGGTGCCGGAGCACCAAGCGGCAGAAGCGACGCCAGCTGCGGGCGCGCCGTACGCTGCCAGCTATTCGTTCGTGTTCACGGCGAATACGAAAAAATAGGACTGCCGCCGGCCGGAGCGCGGCCGTCCCTCGAGGGCGGCCTCGCTCCGGATTCGGCAGGTTGGAGACGCCGTCGCCCGCTATCGTTCGCGAATGCCGGCGATATCGATCTCCCCCGGTACGGCTGGTCTCGATTTTCCCGAAGTGACTATTCCCGTCACGCAGTCCTCTACGACAATCGCGGAACGCTTGCACGTGTTTGTAAGCAGTACTGTCGGCCGATTCATCTTGCCTGAATTCACAGCCCTATGCTATCGGCTCGCCCCGCCGAGTGCCGAAATAATGCCTGATCATAATACCGCGGAACAAAAACCGACCCAGGAGCGGCGGCGCCGGACCGCGTGACCAAAGAATACTCTCAATATAACGACAGGGAGACTGATCGTGCCTGAATCAAAACAGTTCCTGAAATTATTGATTGCTCGGGGCCGCACGCTGCGCCGGGCCGCACTGGGGTTCCTCGTCGCCTCCGCAGTGGCGGTGGCAGCTCTATTGCCGCAGACCGGCGATGCGGCAGCAACGCAGGCGACCGTGGCAACCACCACTGGAACCTTTACCTCGGTGGCCTCTTCGACCAACGCCGATGTCAGCGTCTTCTTCGGTATCCGCTACGCCGCGGCCCCCGAGGGCAACCTGCGCTGGACGCCGCCGACTGCGCCGACTCCGCCTTCGGGCACGGTCACGGCCAGCACCCCGGGCGATGCCTGCCCGAGCGACATTCCGACGACCCCGATCAATCAGTCCGAAGATTGCCTGTTCCTCAATGTCTGGACTCCCGCCGGGGTGAGCCCGACCGCCAAGCTGCCGGTGTTCTTCTGGATTCATGGCGGGGCGCTCACCTTCGGCACCGGCGCCACCTACAATCCCTCGACCATGGTCGCCGACAGCAACATCATCGTCGTGACCATCAATTATCGCCTGGGGGCACTCGGCTGGCTGGTCGAGCCCGGTCTGGTCACCTCCAGCGCCAGCACTTTCCAGAATGTCGGCGACGCCGGCGATTACGGCTTGATGGACCAGGAATTCGCACTCCAATGGGTCCAGAGCAACATCGCTGCTTTCGGCGGCGATCCGACCAAGGTGACGGTCGGCGGTGAATCCGCCGGCGGCCTCAGCGTCACCTCGATCCTGACCTCGACCAATACGGCCAGCGGGCTGTTCCGCGCCGCGATCATCGAGAGCGGCTCCTATATGCTGCAGGATGTCCCGTCGCAATCCACATATGAGAGCGAGTTCGGCGCCACCTTCGACAAAGACGTGGGCTGCACGCCGCCCGAGGACGCCGCCTGCCTGCGCGGCAAATCGGTCGAAGAAATCCTGACCGCGCAGGAAGAAGCCTTCGGCACCGCCGGAATCTCGCCCGATTTCAGCACCAAGATCCTGCCGAATTCGCTGGCGAGCGCGCTCAGCGCCGGCGAGTTCTTCCAGGTTCCGGTCCTCCAAGGCACCAACGCCAATGAAGGCCGGCTGTTCGAGCCGCTGATCTTCGAAGTCGAGTCGCCCAATCTCGACACGACGGCCGTGGACGATGCCGGCGGCCCGGCCAATTTCGACCTGGCCAACGCCAATTCCTTCTGCGCAGTCGACGGCAAGGACCAAAAATGCACCTTCACGCAGGAAATCAATCTGTTCCTGAAGCTGCTCGGAATTTCCTCGACGACCAACAGCTCGAGCTTCGACGCGACTATCGCCAGCGACTATGCGCTCGCCAATTTCCCCGACCCGTTCCTGGCCAAGGATGCGCCCAGCTCGGACGAAGCTTTGTCGCAGATCTTCACAGATCTGTTCTTTTCCTGCAACGCCTTCGATTCCAATACTTTCCTGTCGCAGTTCGTGACCGTTTACGCCTATGAGTTCAACGATCCGCTGGCCCCGCCCTCCGAAGGTTCCGACACGGCGATCGAGGCCCCCAACGACGTGGACGGCTTCCCGACCGCGTCGGAACATGCCTCGGAACTGCCGTTCCTGTTCGTCGAGACCGGGACGACCTTCAATCTCAGTGCCAACGAGCAGACCCTCGCCAGCGAGATGACGACCTATTGGGGCAATTTCGTCGTCAACAGCAACCCCAACTCGTCGGCCGAAGCGACCTGGCCGACCTTCAACAGCAGCGGCAACCCGCTCCAGGATCTGGTCCCGGGACCGGCGAGCCCCTCGCCCTTCACCACCTTCCAGACCGAACATTTCTGCAGCACCTGGGCGCCGCTCATCGCCGTCCAGACCGGCGAGTAACAGCCCCCGACGAAACGGCCGCAGGCGATAAGACGGCCGCCGCGTTTGGACTGGGAACCCGCCCGGCCTTCGGGAGGGCGGGTTTTTCTTCATCCCGGCGAATAGGCTGGGTGGCCGGCGCGGCCGACCAGCTGCTTGCCAAACAATCGTTTGGTAGGTATGGTTCAGTATGAACAGATCGGGCCCTGAGATGACTCGAGAGGCAGCCTTGGAGGGGCCAACGGGCGTCGCGACCGCCGGCACCGACAACCGGCGGCTCGACATCATCCGGGCCGCGGCACGCCTGTTCGCGACCCGCGGCTATGCCGGCACGTCGATGCGCGACATCGCGGCTGCAGTCGGCATGCTGCCGGGCTCGCTCTATTACCATTTTCCCTCGAAAGACATGCTGATCGAGGAAATCTTCATCGCGGCGAGTGCGGCACTCGGCGCTGCCGTCGCAGAGGCCCTGGTCGGGCTGGAGGATCCGTGGCAACGGCTGGAACGCGCTTGCATCGCTCATCTCGAGGCGCGTCTTTCCCAGGGCGGCCTCGCTACCGTCATCGCCACCGAGAGTCTCCGATCACCGCCTTCGCTCCGGGCCAGGCTGGTGGTGCATCTCGATCGGTACGAAGCCTTGTTCGTGGGCTTGGTCCAGGCTCTCGATTTGCCACCGGAGATCGATCGCTCGATCTATCGCCTCAGCCTGCTCGGCACGCTGAACGCGGTAGAATTATGGTACCGGCCCGACGGCAAGACGCCCGACTATATCGCCCGGCAGATCTTCGCGATTTACGACAGTCGCCGGCCGGATCGGCGCTAGGACTATTCGAACTCGAGGAGGAGACACCGCTATGGCCGACGCCTATATCTACGATGCCGTCCGGACCCCGCGCGGCAAGGGAAAAACCGATGGCTCTCTGCACGAGGCGACGGCGCTCTATCTCGCCACCTCGGTGCTGAAGGCGGTACGCGACCGCAACGCGCTCGATACTTCTCTGGTCGACGATGTCGTGCTCGGCTGTGTGACGCCCGTCGGCGAGCAGGGCTCGGACATTGCCCGTATCGCCGTAATCAACGCCGATTATGCCGAGACCGTGGCCGGCGTCCAGATCAACCGCTTCTGCGCCTCGGGGCTCGAAGCCACCAACATGGCGGCGGCGCAGGTGATGGCCGGGCAATCCGATTTCGCCATCGGCGGCGGCGTCGAATCGATGTCGCGGGTGGCGATGGGGTCGGACGGTGCCGCCTGGGCGACCGACCCGTCGATCGCCTTCAAGAGCTATTTCACCCCGCAAGGGATCAGCGCCGATCTGATCGCGACCAAATGGGGCTTTTCGCGCACCGATGTCGACGCTTTCGCGGTCGAGAGCCAGAAGCGCGCCGCCGCCGCCTGGGCCGATCGGCGCTTCGCCAAATCGATCGTGCCGGTCAAGGACCAGCTGGGCTTGACGCTCCTGGACCGCGACGAGCATATGCGGGCCGAGACCAGCATGCAGTCGCTGGCCTCGCTCAACGCGTCCTTCGCCACCCTCGGCGAATCCATGGGCTTCGACGGTGTCGCGCTGCAGCGCTATCCGGAAGTCGAGCGGATCGACCATGTCCATCACGCCGGCAATTCTTCGGGCATCGTCGACGGCGCCGCTGCGATCCTGATCGGGACCAAGGAAGCCGGCGAGAAAGCCGGCTTGAAGCCGCGCGCGCGCATCCGGGCCTTCGGCTCGATCGGTTCGGAACCCTCGATCATGCTGACCGGGCCGGAAAAGGTGACCCGCAAGGTGCTGGCCCGCGCCGGCATGACTCCCGGCGATATCGATCTCTATGAGCTCAACGAAGCCTTCGCCTCGGTCGTCCTGCTGTACATGCAGCTGCTCGAGATTCCCCACGACAAGATCAATGTGAATGGCGGCGCCATCGCCATGGGCCATCCGCTGGGGGCGACCGGCGCCATGATCTTGGGCACGTTGCTCGACGAGATGGAGCGGCGCGATCTGGAAACGGGCTTGGCCACGCTCTGCGTCGGCGCCGGCATGGGTACCGCCACCATCATCGAACGGCTCTGAGGCGGAAAGGCAGACCATCATGCAGAACATCCGCAGCGAAACCGCCGACGCCGGCATCGTCACTCTGATCTGGGACATGCCGGACCGGTCGATGAATGTGCTCTCGGAGAGCTCGCTCCCGGAATTCGCCGAAGCAGTGGACAAGGCCATCGCCGATCCGGCGGTCAAAGGCGTGATCGTGACCTCGGGCAAGAAGGATTTCATCGCCGGCGCCGATCTCTCGATGCTCGAAGGCGAGACCGCCGCCGCCGGCCGGAGCGCCGACCGGACCGAAGTCGCCAAGCGGATCTACGACCAGCTCATGGCAGTCAATCTGCTGCTGCGGCGGATCGAGAAGGCGGGCAAGCCCTTCGTCGCCGCGATCAACGGCACGGCCTTGGGCGGCGGGTTCGAAATCTGTCTCGCCTGCCATTATCGCATCGTCGCCGACGATCCTCGCATCCAGCTGGGCCTGCCCGAGGCCAAGGTCGGGGTCATGCCCGGCGCCGGCGGCACACAGCGCCTGCCGCGCCTGATCGGCGTGATGGCGGCAGCTCCTCTGATGCTGGAAGGAAGGACGCTCGGCCCCCAGGAGGCACTGGGTGCCAACATCGTGCACAAGGTCGTGCCGGCGGCTTCCCTCCTCGACGCCGCCAAAGCCTATATCGCCGGTGGCGGCAAAGCCGTGCAGCCTTGGGACGAGAAGGGTTTCAAGCTGCCCGGCGGCGGCCCCTTCACCCCCGGCGGATCGCAGATCTTCATCGGCGGTAATGCCATGCTGCATGCCCGGACCTTCGGCAACTACCCGGCGCAGCAGGCAATTCTGTCGGCTGTGTTCGAAGGCGTGCAGGTGCCGATCGACGCGGGACTCAGGATCGAGGCCCGCTACATGACCAGCGTCATGCTCGATCCCGTGGCGCGCAACATGATCCGCTCGCTCTTCATCAATATGCAGCGGGCCAACAAGCTGGCGACCAGGCCCGCAGGCTATCCGCCGGCGAAGCTCGCCAAGATCGGGATTCTGGGTGCGGGGATGATGGGCGCCGGCATCGCCCATGTCTCGGCTGCAGCCGGGCTCGACGTCGTCCTCATCGACCGCAGCCAGGCCGATGCCGACAAGGGCAAGGCCCATTCGGCCGGCCTCCTCGACAAACAAGTCGCGCGCGGCCGGATGGATGCGGCAAAGCGCGAATCCTTGCTCGCCCGGATCGTGCCGACGACCGATTACGCGCTCCTCGCCGATGCCGATCTGGTGATCGAAGCCGTGTTCGAGGATCGCGCGATCAAAGCCGATGTCACGCACCGGGCTGAAGCAGTACTGCCGGCCCATGCCGTGTTCGGTTCGAACACTTCGACCCTGCCGATCACGGGACTCGCCGAGGCCTCCAAGGATGCGAGCAAATTCATCGGCGTGCATTTCTTCTCGCCGGTCGACCGGATGCAGCTGGTCGAGATCATCCGCGGCAAGGCCACGTCGGATGCGACGCTCGCCACCGCCATGGATTTCGTCCAGCGCATCAAGAAGACGCCGATCGTGGTCAATGACAGCCGCGGCTTCTATACCAGCCGGGTCTTCGGCACCTATACCCGCGAAGGGATCCTGATGCTGGCCGAAGGGGTGGGCCCGGCGCTGATCGAGAATGTCGGCAAGATGACCGGCATGCCGATGGCGCCGCTGGCGCTCGCCGACGAAGTGGCGCTCGACCTCATCTACAAGATCGGCAAGCAGACTCAGAAGGATCTGGGCGACGCCTATCGCGCCGGTCCGCTCGACGGCTTGATCGAGACGCTGGTCGTCGAAATGGGCCGGCTCGGCAAGAAAGCCGGCAAGGGCTTCTACGAATACCCGGCCGACGGCAAGAAGCGGCTCTGGCCGGGCCTGGCCGACCTCGTGCCGCGTGCGGCCGAACAGCCGGAGCCGGACGAGCTGCGCACCCGGTTCCTCTATGTCCAGGCGCTGGAGACGGCGCGGTGTTACGAAGAGAACGTCGTCACCGACCCGGCCGACGCCGATATCGGCGCCATCCTCGGCTGGGGCTTCGCGCCCTGGACCGGCGGGCCGCTATCGCTGATCGACACGGTGGGGGCGGCCGAATTCGTGCGGGAATGCGACCGGCTGGCACAGAAATATGGCGAGCGGTTCACGCCGAATGCATTGTTGCGCCGAATGGCGGAGACGGGGGAGACCTTCTACGGCAAGAAGGCAGCCAAGGCAGCCTGACCGGTCCGACGGACCGGTGCAGCCGGAGTCGGTCGGCACCGATCCTCGTCCCTCTCATCCTTGCGCCGGCTTCGCTACCGTGAAGCGCGCCAGCTCCTGCTTCGGCAGGTTCCAGCTCGGATCGAGTTCGGCCGCCTTCAGATAGTCGAGATAGGCGCCCTTGAGGTCGCCCAGATCCTCGCGGGCGAGCGCGCGGTTGAAATGGATTTGCGCCGGATGCGCGGGATTGGCGGCAAGGGCCCGGTCGAAATCGCCGATCGCTTGGGCCGGGCGCTTCTCGGCAGCGAGAGCCGCCCCGCGATTGGCGAAGGCTTCGGCCAGATCGCCCCGGATGCGCAAGGCCGAATCATTGTCGGCGATCGCAGCGGCGTAATTGCCGGCGGTCAGATCGAGGACGCCGCGATTGACATAGGTCGCCGCCAACTCGCCCGCGGTGAGGGCCGCGTGTTTGATGGCGTCGTCACAGGCGTCGATGCCGCCGGTGGGAGCCGTGCCGGTCCGGATCGCGCCGGCGGCTTGCTCCGAGCAGATCGTCGCCGGGTGATTGCCCAGCACGCTGACCGATTCCTGGGCGCCGGCGCCGGTCCCGACGACCAGTCCGACGGCCGACAAGGCGGCGGCCAAGATCATGGCGAACTTGCTATTCATCGAACCCTCCCCGAGCCGAACGAATTTCGGAGCATGACTGTACGTTTCTTGAGCAGGAAGCACAAGAAATGTCCGGTGTATGCCTAATTTTCGGCCGAATTGCGGCTCGGGTCGCCCTCACGTGACGAACCAGGCAATCCCGTCAAGGGTCGGACCGAAAGGCGGGCGGCTTCGGCGGACTTGTCGCCGTCGCGCACCGGGATGCTGGAGAGGATCTCTTTCACCTCCCGGGACCGCGGTGCGAGGCCAACGATTTCGAACGCGGAGGGATCGGACGCCGCGGCTCTCGGGTCGGGTTCATCGGCCGGTGCCGGGGCCGGCCCAACGAGCAGGACCACTCCCGCCAACCCGATCAGACTCGCCTTCATGCATTTCCCTCCGGCCCGAGCAGCATCGCCGACCCGCCGCAAGGGGTGTGCCACGGGTTGCCGGTGCCGGCGCGGGCCGGCTGGGTCGAGCTAGGCGAGCTTGCCGATATAGAGCTGCAGCTGGGCGATCTGCTCCTTCCAGAACGCTTCGCGCCGGCTCTTGGTCCGCAGCTTGCGGCCGGTCGTCTTTTCCGCGAGATCCCAGAAACTCTCCGACGGACGGCCCTTGTTCTTGCCCGACTTGTTGACGACGACGGCCGAGAGCAGGGCGGCACAATCCGGGTCGTTCCAACTCACCTCGCTCAGCGCCTCCAGCGCCGTGCCGATCCGCTCGCGATCCTGGGTGCGCCGATGGTCGAGGCCCAGCGGCTTCATGATCCCGGCGCCGTATTCCAAGCACTTCCCGTTCTCGGCAAAGCCGTTGGCGAGGAGCCCGGTCTCGATCTGCCGGCGCAGCGTCTCGGGTGTCACGGCTTCCAGCCGCTCGTGCTTTTCCCGCCGCGCCTTGGCGAGTGCCGTCAGCGACTCCGGGGTCACGCCACGAACCGTCTTTTCGGCATGCCCGATCTCGATGAGGGTGAGCGCTCCGTCCTTGGCTTTGGTCATCAGCCGGGTCCGGTTGACGCCCAATATGGCCGCCGCGACGGTGATGGGGACGAGCCCGCCCACCGTCCCGGCGACGAGCGCCTGGGCGTATTGGCCGGGTGTATCAAACGCGATCGTCGTCATCAGACTCTCTCCTTTTTACGAGTGTCGGATTCAGCGCGCTAAAAACACCCCCGTCAAGCGGGCATCGGGTCGGGCCGCGCCAAGCTGTTGCCCGCCCGATCGCCGTGGCATAGTCGAACTGCTTTCTCTTCTCCGGCGACCAGGATCGGCAGATGCCCCTCGAACAATTGCGCCGGGCCGTCACCGCAACCGGCCTCGTCCTGCGCGGCGGGTTTCACCCGGAGCCCGGCGACGGCGTGCCGGGATTGCCCGGAGGCGCATCGGTGGCGACATTGGTTCTAATCGGTGTCACCGGCCGGCACGGCTGGCAGGAATTCCGCCGCTCGGCGGAATTCGCCGACGCGGCGCCGGATCCGCTCGACCGCTGGTCGCGGCGGGTTCTCGAGGCGCTGGCCGCGACCCTGGAGGCCGTGGCGCTGTTTCCGTTCGGCGGGCCGCCCTTCCTGCCGTTCGGCGCCTGGGCACAGCGGGCCGAACCGGTCCACCCCTCGCCGCTCGGATTGCTGATCCATCCCGATTGGGGCCTCTGGCACAGCTATCGCGGAGCGCTGGGTTTCGCCGACCTGCTCCCCTTGCCGCCGCCCGATCGCCGGGCATCGCCGTGTGCCGCCTGCCGCGACCGACCTTGCCTGACCGCCTGCCCGGTCGGGGCCTTCACGCTCGGAAACTATGCCGTCGAGCGCTGCACTTCCCATCTCGACACGGCAGCCGGATCCGATTGCCTGGGATCGGGCTGTCGGGCACGCCGAGCCTGCCCGGTCGGCAGGATCGAACAGCATCTTTCGGCGCAGGCAGCGTTCCATATGCAGGCATTCCGCCGGGCGCAGAAACGGGCACATCCGAGCCCGGAGCGGAACCGGACATGACCACTCTGGGCTATACGCTGTTCGAGACGGAGATCGGAACCTGCGGCCTCGCCTGGAGCACAGCCGGGATCACCGGCGTGCAATTGCCCGAAATCCCCCCGGCCGAGGCCGCCGCGGCCCTGGCCCGGCGCTTCCCCGGGGCAGTGCCGACGACTCCGCCCGAACCGGTACGGCAGGCGGTCGCCGGCATCCAGGCGCTGCTGCGCGGCGAGGCCGTCGATCTCGGCCGGGTCGCCCTCGATTTGGGCGCGGTGCCGGATTTCCACCGCCGCATCTATGACATCGCGCGGAGCATTCCGCCCGGTGCCACGCTCACCTATGGCGAAATCGCCGCCCGGCTGGGCGAGCCCGGTGCTGCGCGCGCGGTCGGCCGAGCGATGGGTGCCAACCCCTGCCCGATTCTCATGCCGTGCCATCGGGTACTGGCCGCGGGCGGCGAGACCGGCGGCTTTTCGGCGCCGGGCGGAGTTGCGACCAAATTGCTGCTGCTCTCGATCGAGGGGGCGGCGGAAGCACAGGGTCCGTTCCAGAGCGGCCCGAGTGTCCCGAGCGAACCCGCCGGCCTGTTCGCCTCAGCCCCGGTCTCGCCGGATTTCGATCCGGATCGGGCGATCGCCTATCTGCGCGCGGTCGATCCGGAGCTGGCGCGGCTGATCGACCGCGTCGGGCCGTTACGGCTGCAGCTCGATCAGCGCTCGAGTCTGTTCGCGGCCCTGGCCGAAGCCATCATCTATCAGCAATTGACCGCCAAAGCCGCGGCCGCGATCTTCGGCCGGGTCAAAGCCCTTTTCAAGCACAGCCTGGACGGGCCGAATCCGGAGCAGATCCTGCACATTGCCGACGACAAGCTGCGCGGGGCCGGCCTCAGCCGAGCCAAGCTGCTGGCCCTGCGCGATCTCGCCCGGCGCGCGGCCGAGGGCACCATTCCGACTCTGGCAGAGTTGCGCGCCATGCCGGACGAGACGATCGTCGAACGGCTGACCGCGGTGCGCGGGATCGGGCGCTGGACCGTCGAGATGCTGCTGATTTTCCGCCTCGGCCGGCCCGATATCCTCCCGGCCGATGATTGGGGCCTGCGCAAGGGCTACGCGCTCGCCTTCGGCGGCGTGCCGCCGACCGCCCGCGAACTCGCCGCCGCAGGCGAGGCATGGCGGCCGTTCCGCACGGCCGCGAGCTGGTATCTCTGGCGCGCCTCGGACCCCGCGGGAACGCCGGTCCCGGAAACGCGCGCCCAGGCCCAGACGATCGGCTGACGGTGCCGGACCTTCACAGGAGGGACAGATGCAAACCGAACGTGTCGTGTTTCCCGGCGCCGAGGGCCGGAGCCTGGCGGGACGGCTCGACGCACCCGACACGCCGCCCCTCGCCTATGCGCTCTTCGCCCGTTGCTTCACCTGCGGCAAGGATATCCTCGCCGCCAGCCGGATCGCCGCGGGCTTGGCCCTGCGCGGCATCGCCACCATGCGCTTCGATTTCACCGGCCTCGGCTCCAGCGACGGCGATTTTTCCAACACCGATTTCAGCTCCAATCTGGCCGATCTGTTGGCCGCAGTCGCCCATCTGCGGAGCCGGGGCCGGGCACCGGCGCTGCTGACCTGGGTCGGCCGGATCTTGCCGGCGACGCCTGCCGTCGACGCGGCGGAACCGCCCGGAACGGTCGTCGTCGAAGAGACCCGGCACGGACGGCTGCAGGAATCGGTGCGCAGCGGCAAGCACCGTCTCCTGGCCGACGAACCGGTCGAGGGCGGCGGAAACGATACCGGCCCGGGCCCCTATGATCTCCTGCTGGCCGCCCTCGGCACCTGCACCGCCATGACCTCGCGACTCCATGCCGAGCGCAAGGATTGGCCGATGGGACCGGTCCGAGTGACGCTCCGGCACCGCAAGATCCATGCGGAGGATTGCGCCGAGTGCGAAACCAGGCAGGGATTGCTCGACGAAATCACGCGCGAGATCGCACTGCCGGGGCCGCTCGACGCGGGCCAGCGGGCGAAGCTGATGGAAATCGCCGACAAATGCCCGGTGCATCGGACGCTGCATTCGCAGATCGTGATCCGGACGTGCGAGGTCGGGCGGTGACGCGGGTGGGACGGTGGCGCCCGCCATTCGGCCTGCTGTACCGGTTCCGGCGAGTCCGAATGATCCTCATCAGGGCATCCGATCCTCGATGAGCGCTCAGCTCCAGTAGCGACGCTGCCGGAACCCGGCCAAGGCCAGCCCGCCGGCGAACAGCAGCAGCGCCCAGAGCCCGAGCGAGGGCACTGGCGGCGGCCGGCCGCTGTACAGGGCCGAGACGATCGGCCCGGTCGCGCCGCTGCCGTTCACCGTCCCGGCATAGTTGAATACCGGCGTCGAGTCGGCCGTGCCGTTTCCGGCGCCGATGCCGCGGGTCGCCGCTTGGCCGGTCGAGCCGCTGTCGACGATCGTCACGCTGCCCCGATTGACGAAGATCGCCGGCCCGGCCGCCGCTCCGCCGCCGCCACCGCCGCCGTTATTGCCGCTGGCATTGCCGCCATGGCCGCCCTGGAGCGTCGCCAGGACGCCGCCGGCGCCGCCGATCCCGTTCGTCCCCGCCTCGGAGTCGCCGCCGCCGCCCCCGCCGCCGCCCGGCCCGCCGGCCCCGCCCGGCCCGCCGAGGGCGCCGGTATCATTTCCGGTGCCACCACCACCGCCGCCGCCGCCGAACCCGCCGGCGCCGCCCGTCCCGGCGACATGGTCAGGCTCGCCACCGCCGCCGCCGCCGCCGAACCCGCCGGCCCCACCTGTACCGCCAGCGGGGCTGATGCCGCCGCTGGATCCGCCATTGGCGCCGCCCGGATCGGTCGCAAAGCCGCCGCCGCCGCCCCCCGCGGCATGCTCGCCGGCACCGCCGCCGCCGCCCCCGGCGCCGCCAGTGCCGCCGATATTGGTGTTCGGCTGCAAGATCGCCGCGGCCAATGCCCCGCCGCCGCCGGCGCCGGCGTTGCCGCCCGCCCACGGGCCGCCGGCAAAGTACAGCCCGCCACCGCCACCGCCCCCGCCGCTGACTGTCCCGCCACTGCCATTGCCGCCGACGGCACTACAGTTCAGGAAGAAGTCGACGTTGAGCGTGACGACCGCGCCGGCCTGGTTGACGAACACGCCGCCGCCGGCGCCGAGTCCGCCGCCGCCGCCCGAGCTGCCGCCATTACCGCCATGGGCGGTGGCGTTCTCGATCTGCAGGTGGGCCAGCGTGACCGTGCCGGTATCGACGAAGAATCCGGGAAACCGGCCGGCGCCATCGATGACGACTTTGCCCAGCGTGCCGCCGTCGATGGTCAGATTCCGGGTGATCGGAGGCAGCATCGCCGCCAGCGTGATGGTGCAGGGCGCGCCGCAGGCAAAAGTGATCGTGTCACCCGGCGCCGCACTCAGCATCGCGCTGCGCAGCGAGCCGGGCGGCGGCGAGACGGCATCGACGTTGGTCGTCACGGTCAGGACCGACGCCTGCGCCAGACTGGGCAGCGCGAGGACGGCGGCGGCCAGTAGGACACGCCGGTCGGCGAAAACCAAACGCATGGCTGGAACCCTCGACGGCGATACTGGGCAGTCCAGCAGCCGATAGTATGCTTAATGACTTTGCCGCCGCCTCGCAATCGAAGGATTCCCGCCCGTACGGTTCCCGGCGCTCGGCGTTGGCATGACTCCTTGTGGAACCCATCGCGACGGAGGCGAGCCCGGCACTCCTGGCCGATTACAGTCGATGTAGTCCGCCGACGGCGATGATTGAGACCTCCTCGACCCCACCCACCATGGCCCCGATCCGCGCCGACCGACCTGGCGCCGCTCGAGGCCATTGCCGGTTGCGGGGACCGAGATGCCTCTGACGGGGTTCGGGCGGTGCCGGGGCCGGCATGTCCGTCTCGATGTCGAGAAGCTCGACGACGGAGTGTCGGTGGCCGTGCGAGGCTGAACCTGCGCGTTACCGCCAAGCCAATCAAGCCGAGCAGTTGAAATTCAACGCACCGGCACCGGACTCGTCGGCGGCGTTCATGTCAGGGTTTTCGTCCGGTTGCCGCCTCGGGTCCGCAAACCGAGCCTTCCAGCCATTCGGGAGGAATTTCGTCTCCATCGCGTGGTGGGACTGTGCCGGCCTTGGCCATGATTCGCTCGAAGTCCGACGGATCGCCCCGTGCGGCCCGCTCTTCGAAATAGCGCATGGCCTTCAATTCGGCCAGCCGCCGGGCGACGGCGACCACGATGAACTGGTTGATCGACGTGGCCTCCAGTTCGGACGCCCGCTTCACCTCGTTCATGATCGAGGTCGGAAGGCGGAGAGCATATCCTGTGACGGTCGCCATTGCATCCTCTCCAAAAAATCCCCCGGCCGACATGTCTCGACCCCGTGCCGCCGAACCGATGGGTCCGCCGGCCGATAGTCCCGCAAATTGAAGGTGACCAAGGCTTCGGCGCCTCCGTTCAGGGCCACCTCGATGAACATCTCGTCATCCGGGTCGCAGATGGCCGGCCGCGAGGAAAAATGCACCACCCCTGGTTCAGCGATCGCGGCCCAGGTGTCGAGGAAGGCATCGACATCATCCACGCTCAGCCCCGTATCCGCCAAATGTTCCGGCCGCTTCAGCACCGCTTCGCACTCGATCATCATCCCGACGCTCGCCAGCGGCACGATGACCCGCTGCCGCGCCCAGATCAGCATGATGCGAGAAGCCCCTGTCGGACTTTTCAGCCCGCTCGGCATGGCGTCGGTGTCGAGGACCACTCTCATATCATATATGAGATCACAGGCTGCGCGCCGTATTGCCGGCGATATGGTCGTGGGGCGTTGAACTCTGGGCGAGCTCGACATTCGCCAACCCTGAAAAACCTGCGGACCGCGACGATGGATGGCTGCCGTTGGACGTATTGCTCCGCTATAGCCGAGGCGAGTCAGTCGTGGATGGGCTCGTGAAGGCGCGGCGCCTGGATGAGTTTGCGGACCGCCTCGACCTCACCCGCCTTGGCCCCGATCCTCGAACCGCGCTGACCGACCCGGCGCTGTTCGAGGCACTGCTGCGGGATGCCCGCACCAAGATGCATCTGTTGGGGTGCTGGCCATGCCGGCGCAGCGGGGCCGAAATGTTGCCGAGACGGACGATCGCCCCTTTCGACAGGCAGCTCCCGGACAGGCTCAGGGGTGAGTCACATTTAGAACCGCTGACCACTTTCTCCACAGTTGCATCCGAGCCGGATTGATGGCCAAGTGGTGAGATCGGGGGGCGATTGCATGCAGAGCGAGGTCCTGGAGTTCATCGCCAAGGTGGCTTGGCCATTCGTCGGGCTCATAGCAATCCTTGTCTTGGGGCCGGGCTGCGTCCTAAAGGGCATCATCGGAGCGCTGGGCGAAAACCTCTACAAAATTACGGCTGCGGTGAATGAATCCAAGACGACCGCCGCCGACTTCCATCGCGCCCAGACCGAACTCAAAGACTCGACCAAGTGGGTGACCGAACTACAAGCGCAGCTCGACAAAATCGCGGACAAAATAGAAAGTATCAACATTACGACTGCGCAACTTGTGATCCAATACGACAACAGATTTCTCGTCCAGGCAGTGGGAGCTGCGGGTACATCGCCCACGGCCGCTACCGCTGCTGAGGGACCTCGGTCGGCTCAGGTGATGTTCGACGACATCCCGGCACGCTGGCGCGAGCTGATAGCCAAGCTGAAGACCAGAGTCGGCAACGACGCCTTTGACGCGCGCTCTATAGGACAGATGGCTTGGCGCCTCGTTGATGGCCGACTTTCTAAGCATGAGCAGCTCACCGCAACGGATGCCGAGCTGATTGAACGGCTGCATTCTCAGATGAAGCGCTTTAACCGATTGCAAAGCAACTTTGAAGACTGGCTCACTCACGAGGTCTATTCGGCCTTCATCCAGGGAGTGGACCAGGCCAGTGCCGCTCTCTAGGCTTTTCGCATAGACATTCTACTGTGGCCCGGCCGGGCCACAGCAAACCGGCAACACCCGGTACAGTGTCAGCGGCGTGTCCGGCCGTACAACTTGCTCGATAGGAAGCGGACTGGGGACAGAACCCGTTTCATTGGTCGATGACAACCTCGAGCTCCTTTTGCCCTCACGGTGCAGTATAAGGACACACCCCCCTCACACATCCAAATTCATCACATTCAACGCATTCGTCTGAATAAAGTCCCGCCGCGGCTCGACCACATCCCCCATCAGCGTCGAGAACGTCTCTTCCGCCGAATCCGCGTGGCTGACCTTGACCTGCAGCAGCGCGCGCGCATTGGGATCGAGCGTCGTTTCCCAGAGTTGCTCCGGGTTCATCTCGCCCAGCCCTTTGTAGCGCGAGACATCGACGCCTTTGCGCCCCTGTTCCATGACCAGTTCCAGAAGCCGGGTCGGGCCCGCGGCCAGGTGTGCCGCCTCCTTGATCATAAGCGTCGCCGGCTGCTCGAACACCGCCAGCATCGCGAGCCTCGAATCGTCGAGGCGCCGTGCTTCCTGGCTGCGCGCCGAGAGCGGGTCGATGGTGTGGCGATTCTGCACGCCGCGCACCGTCCGCGAAAAGCTGACGCCTTCGCCTTCGACGACACCGGCTTGCCATGTCTCGCCGCCGTCGCGCGATATCGCGTCGAGGCGGCGGGCCGCGAGCTGGGCCGCTTCGGCCGCCCGCTCGAGATCGCCGAACACGCCCGGGGCGAAGAGCCCGGCCAAGGCTGCCTGTTCGACCACGTCGATCGAGCCGATCTTGCGCGCCAGCGGCTCGCACCAGCCCCGGCAGGCGCGCGACTTGTCGATCAGATCGCGCAGATCGTTGCCGGCTCTCTGCGCGCCGTCATGCTGGATCAGCACGGCGTTGGCGAGGCCGGAGCCGATCGAATATTCTTCCAGCGCCGGATCGTCCTTGAGATATACGGCCTGGTTCGAGCCCTTCTTGGCGCGATAGAGCGGCGGCTGGGCGATGTAGAGATATCCGGCATCGATGAGCGCCCGCATCTGCCGGAAGAAAAACGTCAGCAGCAGCGTGCGGATATGGCTGCCGTCGACATCCGCGTCGGTCATGATGATGATCTTGTGGTAGCGCGTCTTGGCCACGTCGAAATCCTCCGATCCGATGCCGGCGCCCAGCGCCTGGATCAGCGTGCCGATCTCGGCCGAGGCCAGCATCTTGTCGAAGCGCGCGCGCTCGACATTGAGGATCTTGCCGCGCAAGGGCAGGATCGCCTGGAAGCGCCGGTCGCGGCCCTGCTTGGCCGAGCCGCCGGCGGAATCGCCCTCGACCAGGAAGATCTCGGATTTGGCCGGGTCGCGTTCCTGGCAATCGGCGAGCTTGCCCGGCAGATTGGCGATGTCGAGCGCACCCTTGCGCCGGGTGAGATCGCGCGCCTTGCGCGCCGCTTCGCGCGCGGCCGCGGCCTCGATCGCCTTGGCCATGATCTTCTTGGCATCGCCCGGATGCTCTTCGAACCACTGGCTGAGCTTGTCGTAGACGACGTTCTCGACCACCGGCCGGACCTCGGAGGAGACCAGCTTGTCCTTGGTCTGCGACGAGAATTTCGGGTCCGGCACCTTGACCGAGAGCACGCAGGTCAAGCCTTCGCGGGCATCCTCGCCGGATAGCGTGATCTTCTCCTTCTTGGCCAAGCCGCTCTCGGTCATGTACTGGTTGACCGCCCGAGTGAGAGCCCCCCGAAACCCGGCCAGATGCGTCCCGCCATCCTTTTGCGGGATGTTGTTGGTGAAGCACAGCATCGTCTCGTGGTAGCTGTCGGTCCATTGCATCGCGACTTCGACGGTGATGCCGTCGCGTTCGCCGAAGATGCCGATGGCCGGGGCGTGCACCGCCTGCTTAGAACGGTCGAGGTAATCGACGAAGGCTTCGAGCCCGCCTTCGTAATGCATGACGACCTGCTTGGGCTCGCCGTGCCGGGCATCGGTCAAGGCCAGCGTCACGCCGGAATTGAGAAACGCCAGTTCACGCAGGCGGTGCTCGAGCGTGCCGAAATCGAACTCGGTCTTGGTGAAGGTCGCGGTCGAGGGCAGGAAGGTGATCTCGGTGCCGGTCTGAAAACCGCTGCGCTTGCCGCCCGGCGGCAGGATCGGCGCCGGGCCGGTCATGGCCAGCGGCGCCTCGGCATTGCCATGGATGAACCGCATCCGATATTCCTTGCCGGCGCGCCAGATCTTGAGATCGAGCACCGAACTCAAGGCATTGACGACCGACACGCCGACGCCGTGCAGCCCGCCCGAGACCTTGTAGGAATTCTGGTCGAATTTGCCGCCGGCATGGAGCTGGGTCATGATGACCTCGGCGGCCGAGACTCCTTCGCCCTCGTGCATGTCGACGGGAATCCCGCGGCCGTTGTCGGTCACCGTGACCGACCCTTCGGGATCCAGCGTCACCGTCACCGTGTCGCAATATCCTGCCAGCGACTCGTCGATCGCGTTGTCGACGACCTCATAGACCATGTGGTGCAGGCCCGAACCGTCGTCGGTATCGCCGATATACATGCCCGGACGCTTGCGCACCGCATCCAGGCCCTTCAGCACCTTGATCGAACTGGCGCCGTAATCCTCGGCGGCCTGGTCTAGGCTCGAAGGAGGATCCTCTGGCGGCTGGCGGCCGGCACCCCCGGCCGCATCGGCAGCCGGCTGGGCGCTGGAAGGGAGGTCCTTGGCCGGATCTTCATTGGTCATCTTGCGGTCTCTCGTCGGGTCTTGGGATCGGCCTTCCTGCCGAGACCGGGATATCCCGGCACGGGCGGTCGCCGCGCGATGAATCAAGCAGCAGAATGGGGCGCCGCACGGGCGCCGGCGGTCAGGACGAGCCGCCGCCGGCAAGGCTGGACGCAGGGTCGATCATACCATCTCGCACGGTGAAAAAATGGGCTTTAGCACCCAGATCGCCAAACAATATGGCATCGGTGCCGGTCAGCCACGCTTGGCTGCCGAGCGCCAGAAGCTGCGCGAACAGAGCCCTCCGCCTGGTACTGTCCAGATGCGCCGCGACCTCGTCGAGCAGCAGGACCGGCGCCACGCTGCGCAGTTCGGCCTGGAGCCGGGCATGGGCGAGCACGATGGCGATCAGCAGGGCCTTCTGTTCGCCGGTCGAGCAGCGCTCGGCCTCGACATCCTTGCCGGCATGGCTGACGGCGAGATCGGCCCGATGCGGTCCGAGCACGGCGCCGCCGCTCTCGGCATCGATCCGGCGCGATTGGGCGAGTTCGGCACGCAGCCGGTCTTCGGCGGCGAGCGCCGGCATCGCCGCGAGCCAGCCCTCTGCAGCCCCGGTGACCGCCAGCCGCGGCACCGGAAAAGCGTCCGGCGCACCAACCTGGGCAGAGGCGCGGTCGAGGCGCTGCGCGATCTCGCGGCGCGAGGCGGCAACGGCGACGCCCTCGCGCGCCATGGTGTCTTCGAGCACGCCCAGCCAGGCCGGATCGGCACCGCCCAGACGGAGCAGCCGTGCCCGCTCGCGTAACGCCTGTTCGTAAGCCGCGAGCCTGGTCGCATGAGCCGGGTCGTAGCCGAAGACCAGCCGGTCGAGAAACCGCCGGCGCGGCGCCGCCCCTTCCTGGAACAGCCGATCCATCTGCGGCGTCAGCCAGACCAGGTTGAGATATTGGGCCAGGGCCGCCTGGCCCTTGACGTTCTGCCCGTCGATTCGGACCAGACGCCGATCGCCCTCGGCGCGGCCGGTGCCGATCGCGACCTCGCCCGCCGGCCCGCCGAGCCGGGCGGCCACGGCCCACGCCCGCCCCGGCTCCCCCGCGGAATCGGGACTCCGATCGATCTCGGCCAGCCGCGCCCGGCGCAAGCCGCGGCCGGGGGCGAGAAACGACAGAGCCTCGAGCAGATTGGTCTTGCCGGCACCATTCGGTCCAGTCAGCACCACAGGCCGGCCATCGGTCTCGAGCCGGGCCTGGCGATAACTCCGGAAGTCGGTGAGATCCAGCCGCAGGACGGCGATCCGCGCCGGCCTCTCCTCTGCCATCGACCCGGCAATCCTCAAACGCGCATGGGCATCAGCACATAGAGCGCCGAGAAATCGCCGGCATCGCGGACAATCGTCGGCGACCCGGAATCGGCCAGGATGAACTGTACGCCGTCGCCGGCGATCTGCTGCGCGATATCCAAGAGATAGCGGGAATTGAAGCCGATTTCGAGCGGCGTCGAAGTATATCCGACTTCGATCTCCTCGAGGGCGGTGCCGTTTTCCGGGCTCGTCGCCGAGAGCGTCAGGGTGCCGTGCTCGACCGACAGCTTGACCGCCCGGCTCTTCTCGGTAGAGATGGTCGAGACTCGGTCGACCGCCTCGGCGAAGAGCCGGCAATCGATTTCCAGGATCTTGTCGTTGCCCGCGGGAATGACCCGATCATATTCTGGAAAGGTGCCGTCGATGAGCTTCGAGGTCAGGACCCCTTGGTCGAACTCGAAGCGGATCTTGGTGTCGGACAATTCGATCCGGACGGTGTCCGTCGTCTCTTCCAGGAGCTTACGCAGTTCCTGGACGGTCTTACGCGGGACGATGATGCCGGGCATGCCCTCGGCCCCTTCGGGTAGCGGCAACTCGACCCTGGCCAGGCGATGGCCGTCGGTCGCAGCCGCTCTCAGCACCTCGATATCGCCGCTCCGGGTCGCATGCAGGTAGATGCCGTTCAGATAATAGCGCGTCTCTTCGGTCGAAATGGCGAAGCGGGTACGGTCGATCAGGCTCTTCAGATCATCCGCCGAGAGCCGGAATTCATGCTCCAAGGGGGCGCCGCCCATTACCGGATAATCTTCGGCCGGCAGGCAGGCGAGCGTGAAGGTCGAGCGGCCCGACCGGAGCACCATGGTCCCCCGATCGCCGCCGGCGTCGAGCTCGACCTGCGCGCCCTCACGCAGCTTGCGGACGATATCGTAGAGCGTGTGAGCCGGGGCAGTGGTCCGGCCCTCGCCCCAAATCTGCGCCGGAACGACCTCGACGACTTCGAGATCCATATCCGTCGCACTCAGGCTCAAGCGGCCGTTCGCTGCCTGCATCAGCACGTTGGACAGGATCGGAATGGTGTTGCGGCGCTCGACCACGCTCTGAACATGGCCGAGGGCGCGCAGCAGAGCCGCGCGTTCGATGGTGATCTTCATGGTCTCTGGAATTGCACCGAGGGGCGCCACTTTGGCAAGGATGACACACGCCGAACCGTAACCGGCCGACCCGCCGAGTTCGGCACGATCCGGCCCAGCCCCACGGAAGTTTCCTATAGCACAGCTCGACCGCCGAACACACCGGTTTGCATTGCCACAGTCCTAGCGAAAGTGCTCGGCGACTGCCCGCCAGAGGCGCGCAGCGGGGCCCGGCTGCCTTCGCCCGGCGCGCTTGGCGCGGAAGCTCCGTGCCGCCATGACGAGGCCGACGCGATCGATTGCCGCCAGTGCTGCGCGTTCGGCCGGATCGAGCCCGACCGATGCGGGAACGGCGTCGGGGTCGGCGAGGAATTGGGAGAGCGCCACCTCGTCGGCATAGAGCCGGGCGAGAAAGGCTTCGAGTGCGGGCGAGCTCATGCCGCCGCCTGGCGCCGTCCCTCAGCCAGGCTGGCGCGCGCCTGGTCCAGCTGCTCCAATATCTGGGTGAATCCCGGATAATTCCCGTCTCGCTCCAGGATGACTGTGAGCGGCTGCGGCGCCAACCGGCCCAATTCGGCGAGGAGCTGGAACAGTTCGGGCGGCGGGTCGTGCAGATGATCGTCGAGGAGCCGGCGCGTCCCCGACGGTCCCTCGATCCAATGCCCGCCGCCCAGATGCACGGAGTCGACCCGGTCGAGCGGTAGGCGGCGCATCGTCCGAACCGGATCCGCGCCGAAATTGACCGCGTTGGCATAGAGATTGTGCAGGTCGAGCAGCAACCCGGCACCGCTCCCCCGGATCACGGCGTCGATCCATTCGGGCTCGCCCATCGTGCTCGCCGGAGGATCGATCAGGGTTGCGATATTCTCGACACTGGGCAGAGTCCCGATCACGCGCCGCGCCATCGCCAGATTGCGGCACGCGCCCTCGGCCGAGGCAAGGCTGCGCGGCGGTGCGGCCAGATGCCCGATCTCGACTCCGCCGCCCCTCGTGAAGGCCAGATGCTCCGACCAGCTCTCGGGTTCGACTGCGTCGATCAGCCGGGCCATCCGATCGAGCCGCCCGGTCTCGACCGGGACCGTCGAGGCCAGCCCGAGGGTAACGCCATGGAGGAGCACGGGCAATTGCGCCGCCAGCGTCCGGAGCGGCCGAAGCGCGCGCCGCGAGGCGCCCAGATGATCGTCGGCGATCACTTCGACGACGTCGATGCGATCGAGATGGGCCAGAATTCCGGCCGCCAGCGGCGGGCGCCAGCCGAGGCCGAAGCGATCGCCCGAACTCAGCTGCCGCATCCGCCGCAGCCCCCGCCGCCGCCGCAGCCCCCGCCGCCGCCGCAGCCCCCGCCGCCGGAGTCGCCGCCGCCGCCGTCCCCAGACCCGCCGGCGCGCGGAAGCAGCCGGCGCAGGACCGAATAGCCTTCGGCGGGAAGCGCGTTCAAGCCGAACACGGCAGCCAGCAGCATCGCCTCGCTGGTCATTTGCCCGGGCCGGATCGAGGCGGCCCGACGCTTCAGACCCGCGAACAAGCGATGCAGATCGGCCAGTGCCGCATCGCCGATCCGCGTCCGCCGGCGCTGGGTCAAGCGCCACAGGACGAAGACGGCGACGACGGCGATGACCGCGAGGAAGCCGAGATTCGTCCGGCCGCGCGCGACGGCCAGGATCGCCTTCACGGCGGCGGTGCCGAGGACGACCACCAGCGCCCCGCCGAGCAGAAGCCACCGGCGCTGCCGGATCTTGAAATCCGGGGACAGCCCGGCCTGCACGAGCCGCTGACGCAGCGCCTCGCATGCCGTGGCGAAGCTCACATCCCGCAACACCGCCTCGACTGGTATCAGCGTCCCGGCGAGATTGTAGACGGCCCGTTCCAGGGGCTGTTGCGGCCGATCCCAGACCGAACCCGCGCGCTGCGCGAGCTTGCGGCCATGGACCGTGAGCAATCCCCGATCGACCAGGGACAGAATCGCGATTCGGGCGACCTCCGGGGCGCCGCCGCGCAGCCAGGCGATCTGGTAGGGGTCGTCTAGTCGCACACGCGGCGGCCCGCCCCGCTCGGTCGCGACGAGGACCAGTTGGAGCCCGATGCTCACGACGATGCAGAGGATGAGATAGAATACCAGGAACGCCGGACCGGTGAGGTCGAACGGGTTCATCTAGCCGAGCGCCTCGGCTCGGGTCGCGACCAGGGCGGCGAGGTCGATTGCGGCTTGGATCGCCGCCGAAGCCCCGACAGCGGGGACGCGGCCGGTCTCGCGCGCTTCGGTGATCGCCGCCAGTGCCGCTTCTTTCCCGCCCGCGGCGGCGACCGCGATCAGCGCGTCGCGCGGGTGGACGACGGCGCCGGTTTCCAGCGACAGAACCAGTGCGCAGGCGGCCCGCAGCGGCCCGACGGCATCGGCCGCCATCAGCGCCAGCTGTTCCGGAAAGACGCCGGAGAGCGCCCGATGCTCGCGCAGACGCAGGGTGAGATTGATCAGGACCTGACGCAGCCGCCGCTTGGCGGAGTCCCGGTCGATCACCAGCCCGGCGAACGGGTCGCTGCCCCAGAGCACGCGATGCCGGGCCGAGACATCGAAGAATTTGAGGGCGAAGGCCACGCTCGCGAGAGCGATCTCCGAGTCCAGAATGAACATGGCGGAGAGCCGGATCGCGGCATGGGCCAAGCGATAGGCCGGACCGATCGCATCGAGCGCAGCCGGTTCCGCCCGGGCCAGGACGACGATCAGATTGACGTCGGAGGTCGCCCGCAGCCTTCCTTCGGCGGCGGAGCCGAAGAGAACGAGAGACACGAGATTTTCGGCGAAAACCTCCCGCGCGGCCGCGGTGAATCCATCGATCCCGGCGCGCACGGTGTCGGAAAGTTCATTGACCTCGACCATGCCGCAAGAATAGCCGAAGCGGCGCTCGCGTCAAGAACGCGCGGCCTTCAGCTTTCCAGCATCCGCCGCAACAGCTCGATATCCTCGGCCAGCACCCGGTCGGCGGCCAGCAGCTCTTCGACCTTGCGCACGGCGTGCATCACGGTGGTGTGGTCGCGGCCGCCGAATTTCCGGCCGATTTCCGGGAGCGAACGGGGGGTCAGCTGCTTGCACAGATACATCGCGACCTGGCGCGGCCGGGCCACGGCGCGGGCGCGCCGGGCCGAATGCATGTCGGCCAGCCGGATATTGAAATGCTCGGCGACCCGTTTCTGGATCTCGTCGATGGTGACGCGGCGGTCGTTGGCGCGCAGCAGATCGTGCAGCACGTCCTGGGCGCTCTCCAGCGTGATCGCGCGGCCGACCAGCTGGGCATGGGCGGTGATCCGGGTCAGCGCCCCTTCGAGTTCGCGCACGTTGGAGGTGATCTTGTGGGCCAGGAACTCCAGCACCTTCGGCGGGATCTCGGCTTGGCGCTGCTCGGCCTTGGCCTGGAGAATGCCGAGCCGGAGCTCATAGGTCGTCGGATGGATGTCGGCGACCAGCCCCCAGCCGAGCCGGGAGCGCATCCGCTCCTCCATGCCTTCGAGATCGGAGGGCGATTTGTCGGCCGAAATCACGACCTGCCGGTTCTGGTCGACCAGGGCGTTGAAGGTGTGGAAGAACTCCTCCTGGGTCGAATCCTTGCCGCTGATGAACTGGACATCGTCGATCATCAGCACGTCGACCGAGCGGAATTGCTCCTTGAACGCCATCGTATCCTTGAAGCGGAGCGCCTTTATGAACTGGTACATGAATTTTTCGGCCGAGAGATAAATGATCCGCCGAGACGGATCGAGCCGCCTGATGTGCCAGGCCGTGGCGTGCATCAGATGGGTCTTGCCGAGCCCGACTCCGCCATAGAGGAAGAGCGGATTGAAGGGGGCCGCTCGGTTGCCGCTGACCGCCGATTCGGCGACTCGCCGAGCGGCGGCGTGGGCCAGCTCGTTCGGCTTGCCGACGACGAAATTCTCGAAGGTGAAGCGGGGGTCGAGCGGCGCCGAGATCTCACGGTCGCCTTCGGACTCGGTCGAAGCGGCGGGTTGGTTGAGCGGAACCGAAAGCCGCATCGTCTCGGCTGCTTGGACACTCCCGCCGGCCTGTCCGTCCGGCGCCAGGGCGACGCTATCGGCGGGTTCCGGACCGGAGGTGCCCAGGCCGTGCTGTCCGACCACGACATCGACCTTGCTGATCGCCCGATTCTCGCCGATCCAGAGTGCCCGGATCCGATCGACATAATGGGCCAGCACCCAGTCGCGCAGGAAGCGAGTCGGCACCTCGATCCGGACAGCCCCGTCAGCCACTTCGGCGAGGGTGAGCGAGCACAGCCAGGAGCGGTAGGCGGCTTCGCCGAATTCCTCGCGCAAACGGGTTCGCACGCGTTGCCATTGGGCGGTTTCGGAGCCTTCGTGGCCAGTGAGTTCAGCCATCACCATGATCCCACCCCGCCCGCCGCAGCAACCGAACCGAAATCCGTCGCCGAGATACTGTTCGTGAGCCCAGCCGTTACGCGCACCGCTACACTCCGACTCTCGCAGAAATTGGCCGATTTCGGCCCCGCCGATCGAATATGCCTCGGAAGAGGCACATCCGATTCCCCAAAACCAATCAAATTTTAGCAAATAGTCCAGAAACGGCCCAATCCCGACGCTCTACATCCCCGATGGCTGCTGTGTTCTCGCTGTAAACAACGAGATTCCAACGCAACCCTTCGAGCGAAGGTGCTTATTGATTGGTTGGGAAGGGTAACCTTGACCGGATCTTCTGGCAACTGGTCCGAAAGCGGAACGCGTGATTATTTTCGTATGCGGTCAGCTTGAAAATAAAGTCACGCCAAGGACTTGCCCCGATCGGAAGTCGATCTAGCCGCGATCAGCCTTGTCGCCCGCTCCGGCCAGCACCGGGTCGGGTGTGATTCAGAGGGCGCTGATACGCGCGCTCAGGCGCGAGAGCTTGCGGGCCACCGTATTGCGATGGATGACGCCCTTGCCGACACCTCGATGCAATTCCGGTTGTGCCGCGAGGTATGCCGCACTGGCCTCGTCCTTGTTGCCGGAAGCGATCGCGACTTCGACCTTCTTGAGGAAGGTCCGCAGGCGGCTCACTCGGGTCCGGTTGACCTCGGTGCGCCTCAGGGTCTGGCGGTAGCGCTTCTCAGCAGACTTGTGGTTGGCCATAGGGCATCGCTCTCGTGCAACGAAACTGTCAACGGGGGTCGGGTTTATACGGCGGTCGACCGGGTGCGTCAAGCCGCGTGGCTGTGGCATCCGCCGCATGGCACAGCGCTACCGCCATGACCTCGCGGCATGACGTTCCGGCGGACGCTGCGGCCATCCCCCGATCCGCCGGGGCTGTCAAACGGTTGCCACGACCCCGCCCGGTCGGCTAGGTATCACGGAAATCACGCGCGAGACGAGGCCAGCCATGACCGCCCTGCCAGATTCCATGATCGCGATCGAGATCTCGACTCCCGGCGGGCCGGAGGTCCTGACGGCAGTCAGCCGGCCGATTCCGCAACCGGGAATGGGAGAGGTGCTGATCCAGGTCGCGGCGGCCGGCATAAATCGCCCGGATCTACTGCAACGCCAGGGCTTCTACCCGGCGCCGCCGGGCGCCTCCGACCTCCCGGGGTTGGAGATCGCCGGGCGCGTCGTGGCGCAAGGCTTCGGCGCACACGGCTTCGCCATCGGCGACGAAGTCTGTGCGCTCGTCTCCGGCGGCGGCTATGCGCAGTATGCGACCGCGCCGGCGGTGCAATGCCTGCCGATTCCCAAGGGCTTGACGCCGATCGAGGGGGCGAGCCTGCCCGAGACCTTTTTCACCGTCTATACCAACCTGATCGACCGGGCGCGTTTCAAATTCGGCGACATCGTGCTGATCCATGGCGGCACCAGCGGCATCGGCGTCACCGCCATCCAGATGGCCCATGCGCTCGGCGGCAAGGTCTTCGCCACCGCCGGCAGCTTCGACAAGGCCCATGCTTGCGAAAGCCTGGGCGCCGTCCACGGCATCAATTACCGGCTCGAGGATTTCGTCGAACAGGTGAAGACTCTGACCCATGGTCACGGCGCCGACATCATCCTGGACATGGTCGGCGGCGACTATGTTCAGCGCAACATCACGTGCGCCGCCGTCGAGGGCAGGATCGTCAACATCGCCTTCCTGCACGGCGCCCGGGTCGAGATCGATCTCAATCAAGTCATGCGCAAGCGCTTGGTGCTGACCGGCTCGACGCTGCGGCCGCGCTCGGTCCCGGAGAAGGGCGCCATCGCCCATGAATTGCGCCGGCGGATCTGGCCGCTGATCGAGAGCGGCAAGATCAAGCCGGTCGTGTACCGCACCTTCCCGCTGGCCGAAGCCGCGGACGCCCACCGGCTGATGGAAAGCTCCACCCATATCGGCAAGATCGTGCTCACGGTATGAACATGGCGCAATCGCTTCACTGGTCCTTCCATCGGCCGGCTGCCTCGACTATATAGCGAGGTATTCACGGCCATTTTCCGGTTGCACGGTCCCGGGATGCCTCGGCGGGCTACTGTCGAGCCCGGGCCGCGCGTATTCCCAGGAGTTCGAGACGGATGGTTTCTCCTCTGATGCCCAAGGCCACCGCAGTGTGGCTGGTCGAGCATACTTCGCTGACCTTCGAGCAGATCGCCGGCTTTTGCGGTCTGCATGCGCTCGAAGTTCAGGCGATCGCCGACGGCGAGGTCGCGACCATGATGCAAGGCCTCGATCCGGTCGCGAACGGGCAGATCGCCAAGGCCGAAATCGAACGCTGCGAAAAGGATCCGAAATCGCGCCTGCGGATCCTGCCCGAGGCGCACCCGGCAGCTCCAGCCAAGAGCAAGGGACCGAAATACACGCCGATCTCCAAGCGGCAGGACAAGCCCGACGCGATCTCCTGGATTCTGAAGAATCATCCCGAGTTGAGCGACGCCCAGATCTCGAGGCTGATCGGCACGACCAAGCCGACCATCGCCGCGGTGCGCGACCGCACCCATTGGAACTCACCCAACATCAAACCGCGCAACCCGGTCGCGATCGGTCTGTGCAGCCAGGTCGACCTCGAGGCCGTCGTCCACCATGCGCGCCGGAGTTCCGGTCACCCGGTCGAATCGGACGAGGCGGTGGACGAAGAGATCTGAGCGCACGTCCCGCGTCCCGTTTGGCACCGGCGGCGGGCGAGCCGTTCCGAACTGCCCTCCTCGCCGCTCGGCGGGGGCCAGAACACGGACAGACCCGCAACCGAATTGGGTTACGGGTCGGTCTGGTTGCGGGGACAGGATTTGAACCTGTGACCTTCAGGTTATGAGCCTGACGAGCTACCGGGCTGCTCCACCCCGCGGATATTTGTGGT
>Ga0209274_10000127_pt1 | contig 65207 bp, 56 predicted proteins | sample HubBroMetageREF1_FD_188343 | JGI IMG/M metagenome (GOLD analysis project Ga0209274, IMG submission 188343) | Reference soil microbial communities from the Hubbard Brook experimental Forest, New Hampshire, USA - Hubbard Brook CCASE Soil... | ecosystem: Environmental > Terrestrial > Soil >...
CCGATAGCGGCATAGTCCAGTTGGTCATTTTTTCGCTTCGTGACTTGCATTCATTGTATATTCCAAACGTCTAGGCCGGAACCCTCAAGCTGTTCCATTCCGAGCCACGGACTGATCTAACAGAGTTCGTTGCATCAGTCTGGGTTGTCGGCAGCTTCCCTTGGGATTGCTTCAGGTTGGCGGGTGGCCCGGCCTTCAAACTGTAGAAGCCACCACGGCTGCGGGTGCCCCGTCCTTCGCGTACTTTGCGAAGAGCGGGTACGACGACGGCATACAGAACGGGTAGTGTAGAACGGACAAGAGTTGCGCCGGCAGCATCGCCGCCCACCCCTTCGGCAAGCTCAGGGCAGGCTCTTGCAAAAAACGCAAGGATAGGGCACCCTCCGTGGGAATGGTGCAATGCAAAGATGGGCCACCCGCCCAAGGCGTGGCTAATGCGCGAACTGAGCGGAACGAAATCCGATGAAGCCTGAGCGATGGAGCAAAATCGAAAGCATTTTTCACAAGGCTCTCGAGGCGGACGAAAGCCGGCGCAGTTCCGTGATTGAAGAATCGTGCGCTGGTGATGCGGAACTGCGCCGCGAGGTGGAATCGCTGCTGGCGCATCACAGCGACTCCGCGAGCTTCACCGAGAAACCAGCATTTGCGGGCCAGATGACCACCAGCAGCGGTGGACCCGTCACGGCAGATGCGCCGAGGCCTGACCTGAAGGGCGTTGCGTTTGGACATTACCGCATTCTTGAAGAAATCGGCGTCGGCGGCATGGGACGGGTGTTCCGCGCCCTCGACACGCGGCTTCACCGGACGGTGGCGATTAAGGTGCTGCCGTCGACGCATGTCGCCGATCCGGATCGAAAGAGACGCTTCCTTCAGGAGGCGCGGGCGGCCTCGAAGCTGAATCACCCGAATATCGTCACGCTGCACGACATGGCGAGCGATGGCGAAGTGGATTACCTGGTGATGGAGTATGTGGCGGGTAAGACGCTCAAGGAGTTGATCCGTCCCGAGGGCTTGCCGATCTCGGAGGCCGGCGGTTATGCGATCCAACTCGCCGGCGCGCTGGCGGTTGCGCATGCCGCGGGATTGATTCACAGGGACATCAAGCCCGCGAACATTATGGTCACGAACGACGGCCAAGTGAAGGTTCTCGATTTCGGGCTGGCCAAACAGCTGACTCCGGGAGCCGATTCGCTCGATGCGGGACAGTCGGTACCGGGAATGTTGGTGGGGACGGTTTCCTATATGTCTCCCGAGCAGACGCGCGGTGAGCCGCTCGATGGGCGGTCAGATATTTTTGCTTTCGGCTCGGTCCTTTATGAGGCTGTCACGGGCCAGCTCCCTTTCAGGGCCTCCAGCCTGCTATCGACGATGCACGAAATCGCGCTGCTTGATCCACCGCCACCGTCGCGGGTCCAGCCGCGCGTTCCCGTGTGGTTGGAACAAATCATCCTGCGGTGCCTGCGGAAACAGGTCGCGGAGCGGTACCAGTCGATGACGGAGCTGCTCGAGGCACTTCGCAGTGGCGACGTCCGAGCCGCCCCCGAGACGGTGAGAGCCAGCATGAGTCCGGCTTCTTCGATCGCGGTGTTGCCCTTTGCAAGCGCGAGTGGGGATGGCGAACAATTCGGCGACGGACTGGCCGAGGAACTGATCCACGCGCTGAGTCTGTATGACGACCTGCAGGTGATCGCACGAACGTCAACCGCCGCCCTACGCGGGCACGGGTTGGATATTCGCGAAATTGGGCGGCGGTTGAATGTAGGTGTGATCCTCGACGGAAGTGTTCGGCGTGCCGGTAGCCGGCTCCGGATCACGGTTCAATTGATCGACGTCAACGACGGTCATCACCTGTGGTCCGAGCGGTACGACCGGGAAATGACGGACGTGTTCGAAGTGCAGGATGAGATCACGGCTGCGATCGTAGACAAGCTGCGCCCCCAGTTGCTGGGCGCCCGCTCCCCCTCGGCGGCGCGCCATTCGGAAGACCCAGAAGCGTACGCGCTGTATTTGAAGGGCCGCCATCATTGGGGAAGACGCCCGGCGGGCACGATGGAGGCAATTGCTTACTTCGAACAGGCGGCCAAGCGCGATCCGACGTATGCCCTTGCGTACACGGGCTTGGCGGATGCTTACAACACGCTGGCGAGCTGGGAGGGCGGTGTGCTTCCGCCAAGTGAGGGTTTTCCAAAGGGGATGTTGTATGCAGAGCAGGCGCTTCGCCTGAAGCCAGAGCTGGCCGAGGGGCATGCGGCGCTGGCTTACGCACTGCTCCACTACCGCTGGGAGATTCCGGAGGCCGAGCGGTCGTTTTCGGAGGCAATCCGGCTCAATCCGCGTTACGGGCCGGCGCACCATTGGTATTCGCATCTGTTGGTGGCAACGGGACGCATGGAGGAGTCGCTGGCCGAAAGCAAAATCTATCTGAACGTCGATCCCGCGGATCCAATGTCACAGCTTCACCTCGTGTGGCACCACGTGATGGCGCACAACTTCGATCAAGCTCTCAGCGAATCAGGGCGTGCATTGGCCAACGACCCGGGCTTCTCGTGGAATCGCATTTTTCAGGGTTGGGCTCATCTAGGCATAGGCGCGACCGGCGAAGCGGAAGCAGTCATCCGAAAAGGGGCGGAACTCTCGGGCGCGAGTGTGCACCTCAGCTCTCTTGGGCACGCGCAGGCGGCCAACGGCAATCGGGCGGATGCGCTTCGGACGCTGGAGCGGCTCACTGCGCAATCCGCGGAACGGTACGTTTCGCCCTATGAGTTGGGATTGATTTACGAAGCGCTCGGCGACCGCGATCAAGCCTTTGCGTTACTGGATCAGGCGTTTGCGGAACGCTCGCCGTGGATGGTTTATTTGGCGCGGGAGCCGCGACTGAGGCATTTGCACGGCGACCCGCGCTTTGATGCTTTACTTGCGCGGATGACGCGCGACTTCGGCGGAGCGCCAGCGGGTGCGACTCGGTAGGGCAATCCTTCTTTTTGGGGGCACTTCCCGCTTGCCCGTGATCCAGGAGTTTCTTGAATCAATTCACACAAGCCGGCTTATCAGTACTGATCTCCCAAGCATGCCTTCGCCGACATGGTTCGAGATGATGGCTAGGATAGCTAGGGGCTGCAAGATGTGAAAAAATCAGCTACGGCCGCCGGTGAACTCCCATAAACGCGGATAACCTACGGTGTTTTCTATCGGCGTTCATCCGCGTTCATTAGGGCCCCCACTGGATTCGCCCTGGAAAGACTACGAGATGCGAAAAGGGTTTACGAGAAAACCAAAACCGGACGAGCCCGCGACGCCAGTCAAGAACTACATCACGCCGAGCGGGCTTGAGCGCCTCAAAGACGAGCACCGGTTTCTGCTCAGCAGGGAACGCCCGGCCGTGACGGAGGTGGTGGCGTGGGCTGCCGGCAACGGCGATCGGAGTGAAAACGCCGACTATCAGTATGGCAAGCGGCGGCTGCGGCAGATCGATGGGCGAATTCGCTTTCTCACGAAGCGAATCGAAGCCGCGGAAGTGGTGGACCCGGAAGCTCCGAGAGCGGGGCCGGCCAATTCAAAGGAAAAGCCAAGGGCATTCTTTGGAGCGACCGTGCGCTATGCCAATGCGGCGGGAGTATCGCGAGTGGTGAGCATCGTGGGCACCGACGAAATCGATCTCAACCGCAACCACATTAGTTGGGTGTCACCTCTGGGGCGCGCCTTGATGAAGTCGGCGGCGGGTGACAGCGTAGTGCTTCAATTGCCGGGCGGTACAGAATGCCTGACCGTGCTGGAGGTATGTTACGAGCGCATTGCTGTGGAACCGTTCCGTGAACCAGCCGGATCCGAGGCCTCGGCGAAGAGACTCCCTCGCCGACGCTAAATCCACCTGACAAAGAAACAGCGAGATTAGCTTATCTGAAACGGGATGCGGAACCGCACTTCCAAGCGGGCGGGAGCGGTCCCCTCTCGACACAATTAAGATAAAAATGGTGCGACTTAATAGGATAATTAACGTACAGCGCAATAGTATAAATACGGTGCAACAAAATCAGATCTGGGCTGGTGAAAAAATGACTGGCGGGCGAGCACTTGCCCGCGGTGCCGACTCCTAGATGAACGCTAAAACAATTTTCGATCTGCAGGGAGCGAGAGGAAAGATCTGCTGACGGGTTCCTGGGTGAAATTGCGAATTGACAAGAATGCGTTAAGGGGACGCGAAAACGCAGCTCTTGGCGCCGCTCGGCCAGAAGCTCACAGACGCCAAGTCGTCCGCTTCGCATGAAATCAAACGATAGCAGCAGCTCTTAATGAAATGGTAGAATCTCGTGCGAGTGCTCTCTTATGACTTGGCAATGGACCCTTAGCCCGAGAATCGCCGGCAGAGCGCTTCGCGGGCAAAATGGCAACGAACTGCGGATATCCGTGAAAACCGACACACTTTCTTACACAGTTGCACATTCGCCATTTCCGATGAAGAGGAACAGAGCCAGAAACAGGTCGTAAAACCAAGCACTTGCAAGTAGAGCCGGGATGGCGGAACTGGCAGACGCAGCGGACTCAAAATCCGCCGACCTTCGGGTCTTGGGGGTTCGACTCCCCCTCCCGGCACCAGCCTATTAAGACCCGTTCGGACATAAAACTCATGTGGCCTGGCCCAGGTCACGTGGTCGCGGGAAGTTGTCGTTAGCGCCGAGGCTCGCGGAGGAGATCAGCGAGAATCCACGCTGCTCCGGCTATCGCGAAGGTCTCGGTGGTTTCGCTCCAATTCGTATGACTGTGGGGATCTGCAAGAAGCAACGGTAGCCACACTAGTAGTCCAAAGCTCACGAGCATGATGGTCAGAAGGCGAGCGGCGAGAAGCGCCATTCGATTGGCAAGGAGCGCCACGGCCGCGAGTGCGAACAAAACAGACGTGGTTACCGCCCAAAACATTTGACCTGGCGGAATCCACTTCGGAACAAGACTGGCGGTAGAGCCAAGGTAAAACGCCTGTTCGAGGGCAAAGGAAGCGGCACAGATGCCGAAAAGAGTGCGGCCGATCCGGGGAAGCGCTTCCCGGGACCGTGCCGGAGACAAGCGCGCATAAACGATTGCCGCTCCGGTCAGGAGAGAGAACTGCTCGAAGAAGTTGCCCCAGCTGTTGTAGATCTGCGGTTGGGCGACGATTCCCGGAACGCACCGCAAGGCGAAGACAAGATAGGCCGCGGCAAGGATGACTGCGCCGGTTTTCGCGGTCCGACGGAGTTGAATCGCAGCGCCGCCGAGGATCTGGGCAGCGGCGGTGGGGTACACCATGTAAGGCGGTAAATGCCAGCCGTTGTACTCGTGCCAGGCCAGTGTGATGAGGCCAAAGGCCAATGCCGCCACTCCAAACAGATGACGGCCGAGGTTTGAACCATCTGCCAGGGCGAGCCTCTCGGGTGTTGATGCGGTCATTTGTTTTCAGCGTTGTGCCACTATACGCCGTACGGGTTTGCTCCGCGAAGCGCCCGATTTTGTAACCAAAAATTAACAATCAACACAGAGTACACATGCTTTGATAGCCGGATAAAATCATTCGGCCACAGCCCCGGTGCGGCTTCTCCCGCGCTGAGTGTGGAAAACATCCTATGCCGGTACGCAAGATTCTGCTCAGGCCCGCCGCTGCGGCAATCGGGGCCGTGCTTCTGCTCCTCATCCTCCTAGGCTGTCTTCTCTGGCTCAGGTTGGGTAGAACGGGCGTCCGCGCCAAGATCAGCCAAAATGACATTATTCTCAGGCTAAGCGGGTCGAACACGATTGGAGCGGGTTTGGCTCCCGCGCTGGCGGAAGCGTTTCTCAAGCAGCAGGGCGCTACGGAAGTCAAAACCCTCCCCGGGGATCGGGACGACGAAGTGCGCGTGCAAGGAATCCTGCCTGGCGATCATGCTCCTAAAGCTATCGAGATTCATGCCCACGGCTCGGCTACGGCTTTTGAAGACCTGGCCAATGGCCGGGCTGACATCGGAATGGCTTCGCGAAAGATCAAAACTGAAGAGGTTGCGCAGTTAGCCAGTCTGGGAGACATGAGCTCTCCGGCGTGCGAGCACATCCTGGGGTTGGACGGGATTGCGGTGATCGTCAGCAGAAAAAATCCGGTGCGGTCGCTGGCGAAAGATCAGATCGCGCAAATCTTCACGGGCGCGATGGCGAATTGGCCGCAAGTGGGCGGGTCGGACGGCGCTATCAACTTGTACGCTCGCGACGACAAGTCGGGAACCTACGACACATTCAAGACACTTGTGCTCGGCAACGCTCCCCTGGCGCCTTCGGCGAAGCGTATCGAAGACAGCCGCAAACTTTCCGATGCCGTTGCCCAGGATCCGAACGGGATCGGTTTTATTGGTCTGGCTTATGTTCAGGAGGCGCGAGCCATCGCGGTTTACGAGAATGGCGCCGCGCCACTCTTGCCTACTCCGTTTACCGTGGCCACCGAGGACTACGCGCTTTCTCGGCGCTTGTTTCTCTATACGCCGGCGGAACCGCGACAGGAATTCGCCCGCAGATTTGTGGAATTTGCTCTCTCGAGGATGGGGCAAAACATTGTCGCGGAGATCGGCTTCGTGGGCCAGAACGTGTTAGCTGCGTCAGCTACCGCCAGCTCGACTACCGTGCCTGCTGAGTATCGCCGCCTTACCAGCGGCTCCGACCGCTTGTCGCTTGATTTCCGTTTCCGCGAAGGCAGCTCAGAGCTCGACAATAAAGCAGTGGCCGATCTTGCCCGGGTCGTTATCTTTGTGACCGATCTGCACTATGGCGGCGACAATCTGGTACTGCTGGGTTTCGATGACAGCAAGGAAGCCACCGACAATCTGTCGAAAGAGCGTGCCAATGCCGTGGCGCAGCAATTTGAGCAGCGGGGCGTGAAGGCCGCCACGGTGATGGGATTTGGTTCGCAACTTGCCGTGGCCTCAAACGACACTCCGGAGGGAAGGCAAAAGAATCGACGAGTGGAGATCTGGTTGAGAAGGTAAGAACTTCGCCACTACATAGCGGCTTAACCTGCATCCTTCCCTTGACACTCCCAGCGCAAAGGAGCAGTATTTTGGCTGTATTAAACGCATTTAATACAAGCCGGGCTTACGGCAAAAAGAGGAAGCCATGTTGTCTTCCCGCTCCCTTCCGATTCCCCCTCGATTCGTTTCAATCGCCAGTCTTCTGCTGATGCTGCTGGCGTGGATGCCGTTGGCTCGAGCGCAATCTGCCTACGTGCGCGTCAGTCAGGTTGGCTACGAAGCCGGTGAGACGCCTTTTCGCGCGTACCTGATGTCTACGGCGATGGGGAGCGGAGCGAGCTTCGCGGTGGTTGACTCGAAGGGCGCCAGCGCTTACTCGGGCCACGTCGGCGCGCTGCTTGGCACCTGGAGCCATAACAAGACGGTGACCTATGGCGTCTACGCCGTCGACTTCGCGGTTCCGGGAGGCGATGTCTACACCATTTCGGTGTCTGCGCCGGTGGCGGCAGTTTCGCCGCGCTTCGCCGTGGATGATCGGGGGGCGCTCTATTCCGGATTACTGCTGAACACTTTGTTTTTCTACGAGACCGAGCGCGATGGAGCGAATTTCATTTCCAACGCGCTGCGTACGGCTCCCGGACATTTGAACGATAAGAGCGCGCAAGTTTACCAGACACCTCCGCTCGACAGCAACGACTTTATCGATAACACTCCGCCTGCGCCGCCTCTGGTGTCTGCAAATTTGCCGAAGATAGATGCGGCGGGGGGCTGGTGGGACGCCGGCGATTACATGAAATATGTGGAAACCGTCAGCTATACGGCAGCGCTGATGCAGATCGGGATTCGCGACTTTCCTCACCACATGGGCGAACTTGCCCGGCTGAACCCTCCCGCACCTCCGGGGTCTGTTTCTTATGCGGGGAACAGCGGTCCGGGAGCGCCGGCGTCATCCGATTTCACTGACGAAGCCAGGTTTGGAGTCAACTGGCTGATGAAGATGTGGGACGACAAAACCCAAACCCTTTACTACCAGGTGGACAACAGTCAAGACTGGGATTATTACGGGGAGGGCGACCCCACGTCGGCCACTGGCAACTGTGGCGGGACGTATGCGACGCCCTACTGCCTGATCACCGAGTACGACATCTGGACCTTGCCGCAGGCAGCCGATAATTTCGAGCAAGGAGGAGATCCGCGGCCTTGCGACCCTTACACGACTTTCTACATTTGCTATCGTGCGGTGTTTCCCGCCGGGCCTGCGGGCTCGCGGATCAGCCCAAATCTTGCAGGACGTTTGGCGGCTGACTTTGCGCTCTGCTACCAGCTCAACCGAGCTTCGGACCCTTCGCGGGCGAATCAGTGCCTCCAGAATGCAGAGGACATTTTCGCTCTGGCCGATATTTCCTATCCCGACCCTGCGCCTACGGGAGGCTCGGGCACTTGCGATAACTGCCTGGTGACCATTGCTCCCTTCGACGGCTACCCTGAGAATGTTTGGGACGATGACATGGAGTTGGGCGCCACCGAACTCTATTTCGCGCTGCGATCTGCAACGCAATCCGGCGCAGGAACCAATTTGCCGGCCGGGTTGCGGCACACCAATCCCATGGACTACCTGCAGCAGGCGGCGCAGTTTGCCAGGAATTACATCAAGAACGTCTATGATGCAGGCGACACAGACACGCTGAATCTTTACGACGTGAGCGGGCTGGCACACTTTGAACTGTACCGGGCGCTGAAACTGGCGGGAAATCCCAGAGGCTTGGCGGTTTCCTCGCGGAGCATTCGCCAACAATTCCTACGGCAAGTGGATGACGCGATCGAGCAGGCTGGCACGGATCCCTGGGGCTTCGGATATGTGTGGAGCTACGGCGATACCACTTCGCACGGCGCTGGTCTGTCAGTGATGGCCAGCGAAGCCTATTACCTGACTCAATCCAAGAAGTACGATATCTACGCGCAGAGATGGCTGGCCAACATTTTGGGCACGAATGCGTGGGGCTCGTCTTTTATTGTGGGCGACGGAAGCACGTTTCCGAATTGCATCCAGCACCAGGTGGCGAATCTGGCGGGGGCGCTGGATGGAACTTCCGGAGGCACGCCGGTGCTTTGGGGTGCGGCTACCGAGGGTCCAGCCGGTTACGCCAGTTCCGGCGTGGTCGATGGCATGATTCTGTGTCCGGCGAACGGACTCGATACGTTCAGGAAATTCAATGGAAACGCTGGCGCGTTTGATGCGTCGCAAGTAGCCGTGTACCGGGACAACATGCAGTCCTATAGCACGACTGAACCGGCGATCGACCTGACATCTACCTCGTTCCTTATGTGGTCGTGGAGATTGGCTCGGCACCCGAGCTTCTGAGCTTGTGCAGCTTCTGAACTTGTGACTGTTTGCGGTTGCTAAGCCGTTCCCCAGATTTCACCCAGCACGCGCTGGAAGTTGGCGCCCAGCACTTTTTCGATCACGCTTGAGGGTTGGCCGCGCCGGGCAAGCTCCTCCGCGATGATCTGCATGTGATCGGGCCCGTTGAGATCGGGCACGTAGGGATAACGGTCCTCGCCGGGCGCGCCAATGCCGAGCTTTTTGCGACGGGCGATGTCGGCGTCGAAATCAGCTTTCTGCGCGGGGGTGAGGACGACGGCTTGAATGGTGCCATCGGAACCGATGCCAACGTGGTCTGTTCCGCAGACGTTGAGGGCGTGCAGCAGGTGATCGAGCACGTGTTGCCGCGTCGGCACGGTGGGAGAGGCAACCAGGTAGGGCATGAGATAGACACCGAAGTAGCCGCCGCGATCGGCCAGGGATTTGAGAACTTCGTCAGGCTTGTTGCGGGGATGGGCATAAACTGAGGCGCATCCTGCATGGGAGATCAGCACCGGCTTTGAAGAGGCGGTGATGGCTTCGGCCGTGGTGCGGTATCCGCTGTGACTCAGGTCGACGGCGACTCCGATTTCATTCATCTTCTTGATCGCGGCCGTGCCGGCCTTGCTTAACCCGGCATTCCCGGGCTCGAGGCAGCCGTCGCCGAATATGCTGCGGTTGTTGTAGGTGATCTGCATGATGCGGACGCTGAGATTGCGGAAGGTGTCGATGCGCTCGGGGTCGTCCTCCAGAAAGGATGTGTACTGGAACCCTGGAACTATGCCGACCTTGTTCTCATGCTTGGCAGCGGCGATATCTGAATATTTTCGAACGATGGCGAACGCGTCAGGATACTTCTCAACCAGCGCTTCGAGCGCGGCCAGAATCTTGACCGTGCCCTCGAAAGTGCGGTCCGAGATTGTGTAATTGATGGCAGTGATTCCCGATTGCCGGACTGCCGCCACCAACTCGGGGGTCGGCAACGTATCTGAATCGGTAAACGGGCCACAGAGCGAATCCATCACGATGGAGTTCTTGTATAGCGTGGCAATGGCGGGCGAAATACCTGCCTGCTGGCCGGCGAGTAGACGCGGAGCAATGAACGCTGCGGCAGACAGCTTGAGCATGGAGACATGAAACTCGCGACGATTCAAGGGGCGGCCCTCCCAGGTAGCAGTCGGAAGGCGGATTATACGACTGCGATAGGGATAGTCGAAAGAACAGTTGGCGAGTCGGAGTCGAAATCCCCGAGATCAAAATCCCCGCCCTGTCCCCGCAAAGACCGCGGGGACAAGGACGGGGCACCCGCTTACTTCGGCGGTCTGGTGATTGCGCCTTGCGAGGCTGACGAAACCAGCGCGGCGTATTTCGCGAAGACGCCGGTGGGGTAACGCGGCTTTGGCGGCTTCCATTGTTTCATGCGCTGGCGCAGGACCTCGTCGCTGATCTCAACTTCCAGAATGCGCTCGCGGACGTCGAAGCGAATCATGTCGCCGTCGCGCACGGCTGCGATGGGGCCGCCCAGCGCGGCTTCTGGCGAGACGTGGCCGGCCATTAATCCATGGGTGGCGCCGCTGAAGCGGCCATCGGTCAGGAGCGCGACGGAGGATCCTAAGCCTTCGCCTACGATTGCGCCGGTGACGCTTAACATTTCGCGCATGCCGGGACCACCCTTGGGACCTTCGTTGCGGATGACGACGACATCGCCGGATTTGATCTTCTTGCTGGTGTCTTTGCTGGTAACGGCTGCCATGGCGTCTTCTTCGCAATCGAAGACGCGCGCCGGGCCGCGCTGTTCCAGGCGCTCATGCCCGCTGATCTTGGCTACACAGCCTTCGGGCGCCAGATTTCCCTTGAGAACGACCAGACCGCCGGTTTTCTTGAGCGGATGATCCAGAGGGGCGATTACTTCCTGGTCGGGAGTTTCGACGGCGGTCTCGGCCTCGGCTCCGATGGAGAGGCCGGTGACGGTTTTTGCGCTGGGATGAATTAGTTTTCCTTGCAGGAGGCGCTTGGCGAGCAAGCGTATGCCGCCGGCTCGGTGCATATCCGCAGCTACGAAACGCCCGGAAGGCTTGAGATCTGCTAGCAGAGGAGTGCGTTCACTCACCGTCTGAAAATCGTCGATCTCAAGTTCGACTTCAGCTTCACGGGCGATGGCCAGCAGGTGGAGGACGGCATTGGTCGATCCTCCAGATGCGGCTACGGAGGCGATGGCATTTTCAAATGCGTCGCGGGTGAGAATCTGCCGCGGGCGGAGTCCTTGCTGCAGCAGACTCAGCACGACCTTGCCGCAATCGAAGGCGACCTGATCTTTGTGTGTATCCATCGCGGGCACGCTGTTGAAGCCCATGGGAGAAAGCCCGATCATCTCCATCACGGTGGACATGGTATTTGCGGTGTACTGGCCGCCGCAGGCTCCGGCGCCGGGACAGGCTACGTTTTCGAGGTCGTGCAATTCCTGGTCGGTGATTTTTCCAGCGGCGTTGGCGCCCACGGCTTCGAATACGTCTTGAATGGTGACATCTTTGCCGCGGTAGTTGCCCGGCGCGATGGTGCCGCCGTAAAGCACCAGGCCGGGCAGATCCATGCGAGCCAGAGCCATGGCCGCAGCCGGGATGGTTTTGTCGCAGCCCACCACGCAGACGACCGCGTCGAATAACTGGCCACGGCAGACCAGTTCAATGGAATCGGCGATCACCTCGCGGCTCACGAGCGAGGCCCGCATGCCTTCGGTGCCCATGGTTTCGCCATCGGAGATAGCGATGGTGTTGAATTCCATGGGAGTGCCGCCGGCGGCGCGAATGCCTTCTTTCACTTTGGCGGAGAGCCGCCGGAGGTGAAAATTGCAGGGCATGGTTTCGATCCAGGTGTTGGCCACGCCGATTAGCGGCTTGCTGAGGTCGGCGTCGGTGAAACCGATGGCTTTGAACATGGAGCGCGCCGGAGCCCGGTCGCGCCCGTCCGTAATTCCGCGGCTGCGATGCTTAAGATCCATGATTAGTCAGATCCATAATTAGTAAGATCCATGATTAGTCAGACCCACGGCGAAAGATTACAACAGAGGTGACGATGAGCGGAAGATTGCTGCTGGGATTGCCCAACCAGGAACCAGAACCTAAGCCAACGCCGCGCGCCCCGACTGCTCTGAGCCGTTCGCTGAAGCGGGCCGATGCGGCCCCCACGCTGGTTCTTCGTGTTCATGCAAAACCGCTCTGGAACGTACTTCAATGACATCCACGATGGCATACCACTCGCGGTAAAGCTGTCCGATTTGCTTGGGCGTGACGTCGAGCAGCATGGTGACCGCATAAGCGTGCCCGGAGGCCTCGGCGTGCACAGACGTAAGATCGAGTGCCCGGCGGGAGACCGCATTGAAAATGCGCATCAGTGCGCCTTGCGCGTTGCGATAGCGGATGTGAAAGACTTGCATGGTCACTCCCTAAACTAAAATTGAGTCATCGAGCGATTGTGTCATCGGGTCATTGAAAACCGGTTGAGCTTGTCTTGGTTTTCAATCACAAAATCGCCCGATCACCCGATCACTCAATTCTTCTTTACTCGTCCCCGAAAACCATTTCCGAAAGCGCCGCTCCCGCCGGAACCATGGGATAAACATTGGCTTCGGGAGCGCAATCAAATACCAGCAACTCCGGCTGCGGCGAACTGAGAAATCTGTCTATCTGATCTCCCGTCTCGGCCGCTACCGGAAACTGCGCCATGGCAGCCTCGTTCAGGCGCCATCCGTGAATCTTGTACGCCTTGGCGATCTCGACGAAATCCGGGTTATCGCTCAAATCGGTTTCGGCATAATTGCGTTCGTAGAAGAGCTGCTGCCACTGCCGCACCATGCCCAGATATTTGTTATCGACGATTACCATTTTTATGGGAAGCCCGAGGCGATGAACCGTGGCCAGTTCCTGAATGTTCATCTGAAAGCCGCCATCGCCCGAAACGCACAGCACGCAAGTCTCTGGCTTTGCCAGTTGCACGCCAACCGCGGCGGGCAGAGCGAAACCCATCGCTCCCAGGCCGCCCGAAGTAATGAAGCCGCGCGGCGACGAAGAACGGTAACGCTGCGCCGCCCACATCTGGTGCTGGCCCACGTCGGCAATGATTACGCTGTTTTCCGGCAGGCGGCTGAAAAGCTCATCGAGGAAACGAATCGTCGGTTGCGCCAGTCCGCGTGGATCAAGCTCGGCGCGCTCGGCTCCGCAGGCGACGGCACGCCAGCCGCTCCAGTCGGGCAGGGAAGCGTTGCGTAACTCCGCGTGAAACGCTGGAATCGTCTTGGCCAGATCGCCGATCACCGGCAACTCACAGGCTCGCACGCGATCAAGTTGCGCGGGATCGATTTCAAAGTGGACAATCTTTGCGTTCGGCGCAAAGCGCGTGGGGTCGCCGGTTACGCGATCATCCAGGCGCGCTCCGAAAACCATCAGCAAATCAGTCTCGTGCAGAGCGGTGTTGGCGGCGCGCGTTCCGTGCATGCCCACCATGCCGAGGTAATACGGCGATTGCGGAGGAACGGCGCCCAATCCGTGCACCGTGGCGAACGTGGGGACGTTCAAATCGTCGAGCAGGCGGCGAAGTTCCGGAATCGCGCCCGAAAGCTTTGCTCCCGCGCCCACTAGCGCTACTGGCCGGGTTGCCTGTCGCAGCAAGGCGATAATCGTGTCGCTGAATGCGCCTTCCGCTTTCGTTTCGGCGGGGCGGGCGTGCGGCGCGAACTTTGCCGGGCCGGAGAATTCTTTCTTGGCTTTGAGAATGTCGGTCGGGATGTCGATGACCACCGGCCCCGGCCGTCCGCTGCGCGCCCAGTAGAATCCTTCGGCAATCACTTCAGGAATTTCGTCGATGGTGCGTACCAGCCGGCTCCACTTGGTCAGCGACAGCGTCACGCCGAAAACGTCGGTCTCCTGAAAGGCATCAGTGCCGATCATTGCGGTTCGCACTTGTCCCGTGACGCAGACCAGAGGGACGGAATCCATCTTGGCATCGGCGATGCCGGTCACCAGGTTGGTCGCGCCCGGACCGCTGGTAGCCATGGCCACGCCCACTTTGCCCGTAACCCGCGCGTAGCCTTCGGCCGCAAACACCGCGCCCTGTTCGTGCCGCGTGAGCACGTGCCGAACGCCGCTGCCTTCGAGCGCGTCATACAACGGCATGATCGCGCCGCCGGGGTACCCGAATACCAGGTCAACCCCTTCGGCGCGCACGCACCGCAGAACGATTTCGGCTCCTTTAAGCATTCACGACCTGTTTCGGCTCGGGCTTCGGCGCGTCGGCCGGCTTCTTCGCCTGCTGGCCGGGCAGCCAGCTCATCATGCCGCGCAACTGCGCGCCCACGATCTCGATGGGATGCTGCTGTTCCTTTTCGCGTAAGGTGGCGAAGTTGTAGCCGCCGTCTTTGTTTTCCTTGATCCACTCGCGGGCGAAGGTTCCGTCCTGAATGTCGGCCAGAGTCTTCTTCATGGCGGCGCGTGTAGCATCGCCGACAACTTTCTCTCCGCGCGTCAGGTCGCCATACTCGGCGGTGTTCGAAATCGAATAGCGCATGCGTCCGAGGCCGCCTTCATAGATGAGGTCGACGATCAGCTTCATCTCGTGCAGGCACTCGAAGTAGGCGATCTCTGGGGCGTAGCCGGCTTCGACCAGAGTTTCGAAACCCTTCTTGATCAGCGACGTCAAACCGCCGCAAAGTACCGCCTGCTCGCCGAAAAGATCGCTCTCGGTTTCTTCCTTGAATGTGGTCTGGAGCACGCCGGCGCGGGTCGAGCCGATGCCGTGGGCGTAGGCCAGCGCATACTCGTGAGCGCGCTTGCTGGAATCCTGTTGGATGGCGATCAGTGAGGGCACGCCGCGGCCTTCGGCGTAGACGCGCCGCAACAGATGGCCGGGACTTTTCGGAGCGATCATCACCACGTCAACATCGCTCGGCGGGACGATGGTCTTGAAATGAATGCTGAAGCCGTGCGAGAAGCCGAGAATCTTGCCGGGATGCAGATAGGGTTGGATGTACTGCTCGTAGACGGCGGCCTGAGTCTCATCGGGTGTGAGCACATGGATCCAGTCGGCGCGCTTGGCGGCCTCATCCGGCGCCACTACGACCATGCCATCGGCGCGAGCCTGCTGTGCGCTGGGGCGGTTGGGATCGAGGCCCACGATTACCTTGTAGCCGCTGTCGCGCAGGTTCTGCGCCTGGGCGTGTCCCTGGCTGCCGTAGCCCAGGATGGCGATGGTTTTGCCCTTCAGGGCCTCGGGATTCGCGTCGTGTTCGTAGAAAATTGTGGCCACCAGTGTGCTCCTCTCGGGATGCTGCTCTCGTTACGCTTCTCTCGTTACGCAAGGGGGGAAGATGCCCTTGCTTTGGGGATGTAATTCCCGCAAACCGACCGGTCGGTCGGTTACTAGAGAAATGCTACCTTTGCCCGCGGTCGATGTCAAGCAGGAAGTCGGGTTCCCGCCTTCACTACTCCGAGACCTGCTAAAGGCACGATATATTGGCATTTGCGTGGCCGTCCCGTTACCATGTCACCCGATGGCCCGTGAGACTGTCCTCGATTCCCGGCAGGAAATTCTGCGCACTGCTGCGCGGCTGTTCCAGCAGCGGGGCTATGACGCCACTTCCATGAACGATGTGGCGGCGGCGCTCAAGCTGAGCAAAGGCGGGCTCTATCATCACTTTCAGAGCAAGGACGAAATCCTGTTCGAGATCATGAACCATGCCATGGAGCTTACGCAGGAACGCGTGCTCGATCCGGTGCGCGGGATCGCCGATCCCGAGGAGCGGCTGCGGGCGCTGATCCGGTTGCACATTGGAGTTGTGCTCAGCCCGCGCGATCGCGAGATTACGGTGATGCTGCACGAAAACCATCCCCTGCCGCCGGCCTTGCGCAAACGCATCAACGCCCGCAAAAAGGACTACATCCACTTCCTCGAAAACCTGATGGCAGAAGTGCAGAAACAAGCGCAGGAAAAAGCCCGGAGAGAAGCTCCGAAAGAAAGCAGACTCTCGCACCCGGCAGGCGTCCGGGTCAGCCCGCGAGCCGCGGCCTTTGCCCTGCTCGGCATGATCAACTGGATTTATCAATGGTACAAGCCGGAGGGCGAATTGCAGGCGCAGAACCTGATTCCGCAATTTACGGAACTCATCTTTGGAGGCATCTTCGCATGAAAATAAACTTCGCCCGCCTTGCCGAGCTCGAGGAGCAGCGCACTGTGAGTGGCAGGCCCTACCGCGAGTTCCTGCGGGTTCCGGCCATGAGCGCCGGACTCTATGTGTTGCCCGCCGGAGGAACCGACCACCAGAAGCCGCATCGCGAGGACGAGATTTACTATGTGGTTCGCGGCCGCGCGCGCTTCAAAGCCGGCTCAGAAGACCACGAAGTTTCAGCGGGTAGCGTAATCTTTGTGGCGGCACAGGTGGGGCATCGCTTCTACGACATTGAGGAAGAACTGGCGATGCTGGTTTTCTTCGCACCCGCGGAAACTTAAGCTTTCGGCGACCTCTTATCCGGAACCGCGGTCGGTTCGTACCGATACATCCCGCGCATCACCTTGCCTGGAGGATGTTTGCGGAGCAAGTATTCGAATCGGTGAGTTGCCGTGCCATCCCCTTGTTTGCCGAGTTCGTAGAATTCCTCGTCAACCACCACCGTGATGGATTCGCGCCAGCCTTCTTTCGGCCGGCAGCTTAGGATACGAATCGCATATTCGGTTCCTTCCAGTTTCTCCAGAACGTCCGGAATAATTGGCCCGAGGCGCTCTTCCTGCTTTTTCCTCTCAAGCCTTTCCTGAACCAACGAAACAATCTTCAGCGGTCCGCTAGGGAGAACCTCGTCCACAGTCCACGCCGCAACCCACCGTACCGCTCCCTCGGCCATCAAATACAAGAGCAGCAGAGAGAATGGCTGGAAGAGATATTCAAATATCAGGATGCCGCTGAAGTAAAGCTGTGTCCCCTGATTGGCTTCGGCCAGGGGACTTAGCTGGTGTTCACGCGCGATCAGGAAGGGAATACAGCCGCGCAACAGAACGACCCCACCGGCGAAAAGCTCAACCATTCCCGACAACATTGCCGAGCGTTGAAAATCGACGGTCGAAGAAGGACGCCATCCGCGCCAGTAGCGCCTAAGCAGGAACGAATAAAAGATTCCGAGCAGAAAGTCGATCCAGTTCATGGTTCGCTTCCCAAAGCGACAGACAATCGCTAGCCCATCCCGGCCGTCTTCGCTCGGTGCTGGGTACTGGGTACTGGGTACCAGGTACTCGCAACTACTTCGCCGGCACCCAATAAATCTCTTCCAGAATCGCCGACCGGTCTACAAACCCGCGGCGCTTCAGAATTGCTTTGCTGTTTGCGATCATGTCGGGATGTCCGCACAGGTAGGCCGTGGTATTCGTGGCGTCGAGTTCCCAGTGATCGGCGTATTTGCGCAGCACGTCGTCGGCGCGGCCGATCTCTCCTGGCCAGTCGGCGTGATCCCAGGGACGGCTCACAGTGGGCACATACTTGAACCATGGCAGTTCCGCATCGAAGTGGGTGAGCTCCTCTTTGTAGCCGAACTCCCAGGGACGGCTGGCGCCGTTCAGCAGGTAGAGCCGGTGGCTGCCGTCGAAGCGGCCTTCCTTCCAGTCTCTTGAAAGGGCGCGGACAAAACTGACGAACGGAGCTACTCCGGTCACCGTCGAGACCAGCAAATGATTCTTCCGCCCGCTATCCGTGTCGAGCGTGAAGCGCCCCTTGGGAGCCTTGCGCATCAGCAATTCGTCGCCCGGCTGCAGTTTATAAAGACGCGGCGTGAGCGCGCCTTCAGGCACAAGCTCAAAGAAAAACTCGATTTCATTTTCAAAGGGCGCGGAGACGATCGAATACGGACGCTCCGTTCGCTTGCCGTCGTGTTCCACGCCTAAGGTCGCGTATTGCCCAGGAATAAACTTGAATTCGCCGCCGGGCTGGATGCGCATCGTCCACAAATCAGGTGCAAACTCCGCGCGTTTGGTGACTCGCGCGTGAAAAAACTTGTCGTCGGGAATCGCCATCAATTCGAATCCTCACCATACCTGAACCAATCAGATGCCGCGGTGAAAAGCGGAGAATGCGAGCCAGTAAAGTGGAGAGATAATACACGCCAGGCAAAAAGATGACAACCGAACGGTCGTTTGATTTCCCGAACGCTCAACCTTTCACCACAGAGTCACAGAGGCACAGAGAAAATCTCGGAGTGTTTCTGTTTTTTGCTTTTCTCTGTGTCTCTGTGACTCCGAGGTGAAGGATCTTCTTTTCTTATTTGCCCACGACCAGAACCACAAAGCTGTCAGGCAAAATGCTCCGCCGCGGATGCGGATTATCCGCCGTCGGCGCCGGAGGCGGACCGAACTTTGCCGTCACCACGTAAACGTTGTGCGTCTTCGCGTCGAGCGCCAGCGTGCGCGCGCCCTGCTGTGTGGGAACATTTTGCGCCACGCTGAATTTGTCGGGAGATTCCTCACGCACTACCGTCAACACGCCTTCGCCGCACGAAGCAAATGCCAGGCCGGTTTCGCTGTCGAAATTAGTAGCGTCCACGCCATCGCCGATGGCTGGCGTAGCCAGAACCTTACCGCTGTCGGCATCGACGACGGCCATCATCTTGTTCTCGCAGCCGACGAAGAGGCGGCGATTCTTCCGGTCGATTGACAGGCCCGAAGGCGATTCGCAAGGCGCCAGCGGCCACTTCGCTTTCACTTCGAGTTTTTTCGGGTCAATCGCCGTCAACTCGCTCTTGTCTTCGATGTTTACGAAAATCTCGCCCTTGGCGTCGCTGGCCGCGAATTCCGGCTTGCCATCGAGCTTGATCGTTCCCAGCACCGTGCCGTTGGTGGCATCGATGGCCGTCGAATCCTGGCTGCGGCCGTTGAAGGTGAAAACCCGCTTGGTGGCCGGATCATAAAGAATCGCATCCGGATTGTCGCCCGCCTTCACTTTGCTGACAGTCGCCAGCGTCTTCAGATCGAAAATGCTGACCGTGCCTTCGCGGCCGTTGCTGACAAATCCGCGCCCTAGTTCCGGCGCGAGAGCAATGCCGTGAACCCCCGGCGTGTCGGCAATGTCACCCACCGTCTTGCCGGTGTCGAGATCGAGCACCATGACATGCGTGCCTCGCGAAATGAAGAGATGGCGCGCCGCTGCGTCTGCGGTCAAGTAATCCCAACCACCATCGCCGCCTACCTGGTAAGTGTTGACAACTTTATATCCCGAGTCGCCGGCAGCCAGAGCGACACCGGCAATCAGAACAGCCAGACTGGCCAGTAGACAACGGTGGATGAAATGCGCTTTGGTAGACATGATTTCCTCCAAACTTTCTGGGCCCGTGGCGTTGTGTGTTCCGCAAGCCTCTGAAAATCACGACCGGCTGCGATCTTGCATCTAACCTCAAATGGGCGGGGTCCTGAAGTAACTTTACCCTATTACGGGGCCATCCTTAAACTGTTGCTTATGGATGTGTGTCAACCCAGTGTGGTGGAAAAAGAAGTGCCGGAGCAGGGCTCGCCGCAACAACGCCTGCGGCAACAACGGTTGCTGTCTACAGGCCGGCGATTACTCCATTTCGCTGCCATGATCGCAGCCGTGGGGTTCGCCCTCCTGGTCTCAAGCGGAGGAGGTCCCGCGCCCGTTTGGGGAAGAACCACTGCGCTGTCGTCGCCGCAACAAGATTCTCATGGCTCGGAAGTGCTCTCGGATGGCGACTTGGAGCGCGAGAAGCCGCAGAAACAAGCAGAGATCCTCCTGGAGCGTGCGGTCAGCCGCTCCGCTGGAGCTACGAGCCAGATCGCTGCCCGCGTCGAAGGCTGGCGTGGCAAACTCAAATGGGATCCCGAACTTGGCGACCTCACCACCGTCGCGCTCAATTCCAAAGACGAGAGCGTGCGCGCCTCTGCCATCGAGGTGCAGCTCGCGGCCTATGGACTGGCCAAGAGCGAGTCGAGTGTCGACGCGCTTGCACTTCAGGCCAACTCGAGCAATCACGCGCGCAAGATTTGGGCTTTGTGGTCTCTGGGATTGCTGGGCAACCGCGGGGTTGAGACCGATCGCGTCGTCCAGGTCTTAGCCGCACATCTGAAGGATTCCGGTGAAGACTCCGGCAGGAGTAGAGACGGGGACGGAAATAGAAATGAAGACGCGCGCCGCTGGGCCGTCGAAGGCCTGGCTCTAGTGGGAACGACTTCCACCATCGCGCCGCTGCTCGAAGCCATGCACAATGATCCTTCTGCGCTGGTTCGTGAACGTGCCGCCTCCAGCCTGGCGGAATCCAATCTGTTCAAACCCGAGGTGCGGCTCATCGCCGTGCCGCAACTGATTAACTACTCGAGCGATCCCGCACTCGATTCCCGGACCCACGCTCTGGTGTTCCAGGCCCTGGCCGACATTACCAAACAACGCCTTCCGAACGACTCCGCCGCCTGGCGGAACTGGTACCAAACTTCAGGGGTCAGTGGCCAGTGATCAATGATCAGTGGCCAGTCCCGACGCACGCGGTTGTAATTGTTTTTACTGACCACTAACCACTAACCACTGACCACTGCCTTTCTCACTCTGCCATCTTCGCAATGTGCAGGTCGAAGCCGGTCTTTGGGAGCAGCGACGTCAACGAGAACGCCTTGAATCCATCGCCGTTCGCTTCGGTGTGACGGTAGACGCCCGGTTCGATCTCAATCGTCTCTCTCCTGCCTTCCATGTCTCCCAGGAACGCTTCTGCCTGTGCCAGACTCGCTTCTCCACCTTTGGCGCGGGTCACTACCGCTTCTGACGCGTAGGAGCGCACCAGCTTTGGCCAGTATTTTTCCAGCAGCTCGGTGCTGGCGAAGAGATCGGCCCAGATGATGCGTCCGTTCACCGCGACCACCACGCCAACCGCCTTGCGGTCGCGCAGTTGCTTGATCAGGCTTTCATAATTTTGTTCAATGGGTTTCGCGATCTCGTCCACTTTTTCCTTCACGTCGTTGTTCTCCATTACTCGGGCATACGAACTGGTGGTTGCCAGCTCGCGCGGCGCCGACGAGGCCGGCGCTGCCACAGCGAGGCTGGCGCTCATCGACGCCTGCTGCTTCCTCACCTCGGCCCAAACCTCGTTCTGGTCTTTGTCTCCCATGGCCTTGGCGCGCACCGAGGGTTGGGCCATCAGCGTCCCCGGGGGCGGGCCAGGCACCCGTCCTCCAATGGAGCTGCCGTAGGTTGCTCCCGAGGTTCCGAAGTGGTCGCTGCTTGCAACCCAGCGGCCGGGCTCCACGCAGAACACGCTAAGATCCACAGGATCGCTCTCCGGCGGAACGATGCGATCCTTTCCGATCACCCGATCCTGCTTGCCTCCGGTAACAATCTCGCCCGCCAGCAGCAGCAGGGGCCGCTTCGAGTTGTTGATCAGCACCAGCCGGTTCACCTGAGCGCTCTCGCGCTGCACTGCCGGTATGGGGCGCCGCATCAGCCCGCGAACATTTCCATACTCGGTCACAATTACGTCGCCGGATCGCAATCCTTCATCGAGCGTAAGAAAGTCTCCGGTGGCATAAGACCTGGGAGCGACTACGGGAAACACCGTCAAACTTCCGTGCCGGATCGGATCCAGCACCTTGTAGCCGGAAGCAGAAGTCTGCTCTCCGGCATGAACCGGCCGCGGGTCCGGGCAAACCATACCGGCCACCAACAGCAGTCCCATTACCCCTGCAAGTGCCGCAAGCAATATCGGACGCATATCTCTACGCATAGATCTCCTCCCCTCCGCCGGGCGGTGCGCCCCGGTCCCAGGAGGCTGTGGTGTCCGCTCCACGGAGCGCACCGCCCATCGCGACTCCGTGAAAGAACGAAAAAGAAATGAGGGCTTGCGGCCAAAATTAACATGGCAAGCGTCTAATGAATTGGTAGCATCGGGGCAGAGTTCGTCGTACTCTCTTCTCTTCTGCATGCGCGCCACGAAACCGATCTCCGCTCCAGTGCAGTCGGCAGTCAGCGATCTGCTGGCGGAGCTGCACGCGAAAAGCGGCTGCGAGAAGATCGGCCTTTCGCGCGAATCTTTCGCCGCAATTCTCTGTGATGTGGCCACGAAGTATCTGCCTGCCGCGAGCTCCGAAGCCGAGGTTCGCGCTTTTCTGATAACGTTGCGCCTCGAAGAGCTTGCGCTCGCCCGCGCCTGCGCCGCGGGCAACAACTCCGCCTGGGAACTTTTTCTCATGCGTTACCGCGAAAAGCTTTATCAATCAGCGTTGCGCATTGCGCGCGAAGACTCGGCCGCGCGCGACCTGGCCGACAGTCTCTATGCCGAGCTCTACGGCACCAGCACGCGCGATGGCGAGCGGATTTCGAAGCTCGCTTCCTTCACCGGCCGGGGATCGCTCGAAGGTTGGCTGCGCACTGTGCTGGCGCAGGAATTTGTGAATCGCTACCGCCGCACCAAGCGCCTGGTCAGTCTTGAGGAAGAAAGCGAAGAGGGATCGCAGTTCGCTGCTCCCGAGCCGGAGCCAGTTCCCTCCGCGGACTCGCGCCTGGAATCCGCCACCGACGCGGCCCTGGCCTCGCTCGACGGCGAAGACCGCATGGTGCTGGCGGCGTATTACCTCGATGGGCGCACGCTGGCCGAAGTCGCCCGCATGCTGGGCGTCCACGAATCCACCATCAGCCGCAGGGTGGACAAGCTGGCCAAGTCATTGCGCAAGAAGATTCTGGCGGGCATGGTGCAGCAAGGCATGGCCCGCCGCCAGGCCGAAGAGGCTCTGGAAGTGGACGTGCGCGACCTGCGCGTGGATATTAGCGGCAGCCTGACGCAAGAATCCGCGGATGCAGCGTTCTTAGAGAAGAGGAATAAGGCCTTACCGTTTCAGCCAAAGATCGCGCCAAGAGGCAAGAACTAGAAACTGGAAATCGGAAAAGAAACAGAAGCTGGAAGCCACACATGGAGAACGTCCCCAAGATCGCGCTGAAGCGGTTGCAGTCGCCGGCCGCGGAATCACATCCCGATGCCGATCTGCTCACCGCTTTCGCCGAGCATTCTCTAGCCGGCCGCGAGCGCGACCAGGTAGTGGAGCACATTGCCCGCTGCGGGGATTGCCGGGAAGCGGTCTCCCTTGCTCTGCCCGCTCAGGTCGAGTTGCCGGCGCTGACGGAAAGGAGCACGAACTGGTTTCTCTCGCCGGGTCGTCGCCTGTCCGGACTGCGCTGGGCCGCGGTAGCGGCTGCTGTGGTGCTTATCGCTTCCGTAGGGACGGTGCGATACCTCCGCCAGCAATCCAGTGAGTTGGCTTCAAACGTTATGCCCTCGAAGCCAGAGATTGCAGCGTCGGCGCAAGGTCTCCCCCCTTCGTCGCAAGTGGCTGCTCCTCAAACCGAGGAGCGGAAAGACAAATTGCCCGCTCCCCGCTCCCGGACCGCATCCGTCGAGAGCAAGCCTGCTCTCTCTGTGGGGAAAGTCATCCACGGCAGCGGAACTTTTGCAGGCACAGTCCATGGAGGTCAAGCTGCTGTTACAACCCGCGAACCTAGCGGACTCAACGTTTCGCCTCGCCGCGACCTGGCATCTGCGCCAGCCTTGCAGAACCCAGCGTCTTCGACAATGGTTCCTTCTGCTTCAACAACCGTCGAAGTGCAATCGCAGGACGCGCAACTCACAATACAGCCCTCCCCGGAGCGGCCTCAGGGGCAACTCCTTCAAAACGAACCAGCCGATCAGTCACTAGTCTCAGCCGACCAGTCGGTGGGCAAGGCAAAACCTGCTTCGGCGCAAGCGTCCCCTCCCTTGGCGCCAGCGCCTTTGCTGGGGTCTGATCCTGGTCTTATGAAAAGCCAGAAGGTGTTGCGCTGGACGATCAGCGCCACCGGCGCGCTGCAGCGTTCCCTCGACGGAGGCAAAACCTGGCTGGACGTAAACGTCGCCGCCACAAGCTCCCAGCCCATGAGCGCCAACCTCGTGCGCTCTCGGAGCTCCACAACGACACCAGCGATCACCATCTTTCGCGCCCTTTCCGTATCTGCCAGCGACGCCGAAGTCTGGGCCGGAGGCACAGGTGGAGCTTTGTATCACACCACCGATGGCGGCAATCGCTGGGCCCGCGTGGTCCCTTCTGCTGACGGCATCGTTCTGACCGGCGACGTTATCACTATCCACTTCCCTGACCCGGGCAACGGAGCAGTCACAACCTCAACCAGGGAAGTTTGGACTACAGCCGACGGCGGCCAGACTTGGCAGAAGCAACAGTAATTCCGAAACACTCTGCGAGCGCTGGAGCAGGCCTTGCAGGCCTGCGTAGAAGGTAGCCACGTGGATTGGGCCGGAGTTCTTGGGATAGCTGGTCGTTCCGAATCGCTCCCGCTTCACAAACCGGAAATGCCGATTACCAAAGTGACGTTTACACAAAATGAGTAGTTCATTAGTATCCATTTCGTGGTTTGGCAGTTCTGGGGGAGGGCTGCCGAGGCGTCCTGAACTGAAAAGTTCGGGGCGCTTTTTTTTGGCCCGCTCCCTTCTATTCCCGCTCCGCACCCTTTGGCCCAGCCCGATCCTTCATCAATCCCAGTTTCCAACGGAACTTTTCTCCCACTTGCGACATTACAGAAGTATGAACAGGATTTACCGGCCGCCTGAGACGAGAGCGCAAGCCATATGACCAGCGACGAAGCCCTGATGCTGGAATTTCAACGCGGCTCAGCCGAGGCTTTCGAGGAGCTCTTTGCCCGCTATCGCGAACCACTCTTTGGCTTTTTCCGCCGCCGCCTGAACAGTTGCGAGCGCGCCGAGGATCTGGCACAGGAAACCTTTCTGGCAGTCATTCGCGCCACTTCCCGCTACGAGCCGCGGGCTTTAGTCCGAACTTACCTTTACGGTATCGCATTAAATCTGCTGGCGGCCGAAAGGCGCAAACAATCCAGGAACTCGCCCATCGAATCCAGCCCAGAACCGGCGATCGACGCTGCTCCGGACGAGGTGCTATGGGTCCGGCAAGCGCTCGAAAAACTCGATGCATCGGAGCGCGAAATCATCATGCTCCGCGAATATGAGCAGCTCAGCTACGCGGAAATTGCCGATCTGCTGCGGCTCCCGTTAAACACGGTCCGCTCCCGGCTGTTTCGATCGCGTATGGCATTGAAGGACTGCCTCGAATCGGAATCGAAGCCCCTGCATTCCTCGCGAGCGACCGAACTTGCGAATGGGGGTGAAGAACATGAGGCGTGAAATGACCAGGCACAACCATCCCGTCGACCGAGAAGACCTGATGTCTTATCTGGACGGCGAGCTCGCCGCGGATCAAGCGGTCACAACCCTGGCGCATCTGGAGCGCTGCACGGAATGCCAGATCATCGTTTCTGACCTCCGAGGCGTTTCCCGAAAGCTTCTGGCTTGGGAGGTCGAGGCGTCTAGTCCGCGGATTGCGGAAAGCATCACCAACGCGCTCGCAACGCGCGAATCAAAGCCCGGCAGCGATGTGAACACCGTCCGACGGAGCTGGCAGGATCGATTCAATCTCCGCCGTTGGTCACCGGGGAAGTGGGCTGTTGCTACGATCAGCGTGGCAGTGGTCGCAATCCTGGTGGTCGGCAGCATCCCAACACGGCGAATGAACGAGCCGCTTGCCCTTAGCCCGTCGCCGCAGCACTCGATGCTCAAGGCGGTTCAGACCAAAGAAGGAAAAGAGTTCGACAAACTCGAAACGTATTCCAAGTTGCAAGCTTCACCACAGTCTGCCAAGACGACGGTAGCCACCGCGTTAGTGGACCCCGGAGAGATCACCGGCGGCGCAACCATCACCGGCCCAATGATCGTCCACACCGCCGCCCTCACCCTCACAACCAAAGACTTCAACCAAGCTCGCACACGTCTGGACGAAATCCTGAAGCGACACCATGGCTACGTCGGCGAGTTGAACGTCACCACTCCAGCTGGCGCCGAAAGTACCTTCACGGCGACACTCCGTGTCCCTGCCGACCAACTCGAAGCCACTCTCGCCGACCTGAAAGCGCTGGGCCATGTCGAGTCCGAGACGCAGGGCGGGCAGGAAGTAACGGCACAGTACGTGGACCTGGAGGCGCGGCTGTCGAATGCCCGGCACACGGAGGAGCGCCTGACCGATCTCCTGCGGCAACGCACGGGAAAATTGTCAGACGTGCTCGCCGTCGAAACCGAGATCGCGCGCGTTCGCGGTGAGATCGAACAGATGGAAGCAGAGAAAAAGAACCTGGCCAACCAGGTGACCTTCGCCACCATCACCGCGACGGTGACGGAAAACTACCAGGCGCAGTTGCAGGTGGTGCCGCCAACCACATTCGGCCGCCTTCGTAACGCTGCAGTAGAAGGCTACCGCGACATGGTGGAAGGCCTGGTCGGCACCGCGCTATTCCTGCTCTCCTACGGCCCGAGTCTGCTGCTCTGGGGCGGAATCCTTTTCTTTCCGGCCCGCGCCCTGTGGAGACGAATCCGGCGGAATTTTGCGCAGTGAACTCCGGGGAGCCTTGCGGACGTTTTACTTCGAACAAGCCGCGCAGTATCCGCCAATCTCCAGTCGTGACACCACGATCCGGAAGCGGCAGTCTTTCTCCACTTGCCCCTTCAGCGTATCGAAAATATCGCTGACGAACTCCATGATCTTGCCGCAGCGCAGGCAGGCCATGTGGATGTGATCCCGGTTCACCTTGCGTTCGTAGTAGTGGCCCTCGCCGTGAATGTGCATCAGGTCGAGTTCGTCGATCAGCCCTTGGCGTTTGAGAAGCTTCAGGGTCCGGTAAACGGTGCTGCGATCCACGCTAGCGTCCAGCTTCTGCGCCTTGCGCAAAAGCTGCGCCGCATCCAGATGTTTGGTGGCTGTTTCCATCACCCGCAGAATGGCCCGCCGTTGCTCCGTCATGCGGATCCCACGGTCGGCCAGATGGGATTGCAGCCGGCCCGGTATCTCGGTTTGGGGTAGTGGCATGGAACCCTCCTCAGCCGTCGCAACTGGTCGCAACCACGCTGCGACGAATTGTTCCGCGCGCCCTTGACGGAACGTTGAAACATCCGTCAGACTCAGAACTGCGCCTCAGATGCGACTCGATTGCAAGTAGTCCTAGATCCTGTTCATCCCTAATGCCAAACAAGATTCACAACCGAGGGAGAATCTTAACCTCAGATGCGACTGGATTGCAACTGCAAGAGGCCTTCAACGCCTCTATGCGATGGGCCAAGTTTGCCAGCGCACTGCGACGTCTCACCAAAACAGCGGGTCGCCACCTGTGCCTCTTCTTTTGCCTGCTGGGCGCAGCCTTCGCCGGCGTCGGGGGAAGCATCTCGGGCACCATCACTGACCAGTCGGGCGCCGCGATCGCCAAAGCCTCGGTCATTCTCATCAACAGCAGTACAGGCCTCCGGCAGTCCACTACGGCCGACGGCCGCGGCTCTTATACTTTCCCAGTCCTACCTGTCGGGACCTATATTCTCGAGGTTAACCAGCCGGGCTTCAAACCCTGCCGCCGCACCGGAATCGTGCTCGACACCAGCAGCGCCCTTCTCCTCGATGTGGTCTTGCAGATCGGCGAGAGCACCGTCGCGGTCACCGTAAGTGACAGCGCGGTTCACCTCGAGACCTCCAGCAGCCAGATGGGCGAAGTCATCAGCAGCGACCAGATGAGCGCCGTGCCTCTGGACGGTCGCAGCTACACCGATCTTCTCTCGCTTCAGGCCGGAGTCGCGCCTTCGACTTCCCTTACTTCCAGCACCGTGCAGGACGTGGGTGCCAGCGCGCTCTCGCCCTCCGGCGATCTGAATCCCGGCACCATTTCCATCCACGGCCAGCGCGAATTCGCCAACGTCTTCATCGTGAATGGCAGCGACTCCGAAGAAGACGTGAACATGGGAACCGCCATCATCCCTAACCTCGACTCCATCGCCGAGTTCCGCATCCTTACCAGCAACTTCGACGCAGAGTACGGCGAGTTCAGCGGCGGCCAGATCAACGTCATCACCAAGTCCGGCAGCAACGCGTTTCACGGAGATCTCTTCGAGTTCCTCCGCAACACCGATCTGGACGCCCGCAATTACTTCTCGCCCGCGCGTGGCACCTTCATTCAAAATCAGTTCGGTGGAACCTTCGGCGGTCCTATCAAACGAAACAAGATCTTCTTCTTCGCTGACTATCAGGGCACGCGGCAGCGCCAGGGCGTGGATACAGGGCTGATCCCAGTGCCATCGATCGCGGACCGGAGCGGCGATCTATCAGACCTGGCCAGTTCCTTCTACACCACCCAAATCGTCAACAACCAACCTGTCATAGTGCCCACAACCGTGAGCGGCACCGCGTGGGCCGCCACGCTTACGCAGGATCTCGGCCTTCCGAATCAGGTTTACGCGGGCGAGCCTTACTACTTTCCCGGCTGCACCAGCACAAACTATTCTCCGGGCAGCACCACGGCCTGTGTCCTTCCCACGCTGCAAATCCCATCCAAGGCGTGGGCCGTGCCGGCACAGAATCTGTTGCAGTACATTCCAGCGCCAAACGCTTCCGGCAACGAGTTCGCAACCTCGGCCAACAATCAGGCGCTGCGCGACGATAAAGGATCTCTGCGCTTCGATGCCAACACTGGCTGGGGCTTGATCTCCGGCTACTACTTTCTGGACGACTATTTCCTGAACAATCCCTATCCGGTCGCGCAAGGCGGAGCGAGCGTCCCCGGCTTCAACGCGCTCTACCTGGGCCGGGCGCAACTACTCAGTATTGGCGATGCCAAAACCCTCAACACAACTTCGGTCAACGAGGTCCACTTCAGTTACCTGCGGGCATTCAACGACCTGGGCAAACCGCAAGGCGGACTTGGAGTCAGTCTGGTCTCTCAGGGTTTCGTCACGTCCTCGGGAACGCCGACCATCGTCGCTCTCGCTCCGCAAAACCAAGGAGTCGAAAACCTCGTCTTCAACAATTTCTCGACCGGCACCAATACCAACGAACTGAAGCAGGCGAACAATACGTTCCAGTGGCTCGACAACTTTTCGAAAGTTGTAGGACGCCACACCATGAAGTTCGGCGGCGAGTTCCACTACGACCAGGTCAACGTGAATCCCATCGCCCAGTTCAATGGCAACTTCCTGTTTACCGGAAGCGAAACCGGTCTCGACTTCGCCGACTTCCTGCTCGGCATTCCCAGCCAGTACAACCAGAGCCAGCTCAATCCTTTCTACGGACGCAACAAATACACTGGAATCTTCGCGCAGGACAGTTGGCGCATAAAGTCCAACCTCACTCTCAATTTTGGTTCGCGCTGGGACCGCATCGAGCCCTGGTATGAAAAGTACAATCAGATTTCAACCACCGAGCCGGGAAAGCAATCAGTAGTCTTCCCGGGTGCGCCCGCGGGAATCCTCTACCCCACCGATCCCGGAGTGCGGAGAACGCTAGCACCTCCCGGCGACGAATTCTCGCCGCGCATGGGCGTGGCCTATTCGCCGGATGTATCGGCTGACAGCTTCCTCGGCAAGGTTCTGGGTGGTCCGGGCAAAACCAGTCTGAGGGCGGGTTTCGGAATGTATTACACGTCCATCGAAGCCCTGACTATCGGAGTGCTGGCGGCCAACGCTCCTTATGGCACCACCTACAGCAGTCCCGCTCCGCCACTGTTTGCCAACCCATTCGTGACGGCCTCCAACGGGAATAACCCCGGCCAGTACTTCCCGGTTACGTTTGCCCCGTTGAACTCCTCCAGCAGCCATCCCGACTCCAGCGTTGACTGGACGCAGTATGAGCCCATCACGGGCATCCCCGCGTATCCCGTAAGCAATCGCATTCCTTACACCGAGCAATACATGTTTTCCATCGAGCGCCAACTCGGCAACAACACGGTGTTCAGCGCCAGCTATGTGGGTAATCAGTCGCATCGCCTGCTGGTGCTGGTGGAATCGAATCCCGGTAATCCCGCGCTGTGCCTGAGCACGCCCGGCTGCGGACCTTTTAAAGAAACGGAAAGTGGAACCCGCGGGCCCCTGGGCTCGAGTTTTGGCAGCGACACCAACCAGTCCACCATCGGCAACTCCAACTACAACGCCCTCGAACTCAGTCTCCGCCACACCAGCAAGCGGCTGCAATTGTTTGCCAGCTACACCTTCAGCAAATCCATGGATCAGTCTTCGAACGTGGGCGAAGAGGTGAACCCGACGAATCCCGCGCTCAGCTACGCCTTATCAGCGTTCGACGTGAAGCACAACTTCGTGGTGAGCTATGCCTACGACCTTCCCTTCGACCATCTGTTCGGGGTTTCCAACAATTGGACCAAAGGTTGGGCGATCTCTGGCATCACCCATTTCAGCAGCGGTTTCCCGGTGACTCTGCTCAACTACGGCGACAATTCTCTGCTGGGAGCCGAGCCCAACGGCATCAACAACTACGGCGTCGACGAACCGCAATATACTCCAGGTCCGCTCGAACTGAATCCTAACCCTCGCAACGGACAACCCTATTTCAATACCAGCCTCTTCGGATGTACCTCTGCCGGATGCAGTCCCCAGCCCCTCGGACAGCCCGGCAACGCCAAGCGCCGCTTCTTCTACGGCCCGGGCATGGACAATTACGACATGGCTCTGCTGAAAACCGTGCGGCTCACCGAGCAAAAGTCGCTTCAATTCCGGTTTGAGGGATTCAATGTGTTCAACCACGCCCAGTTCTACGGGCCAGCTTCGGTGAACGGCAACATCAACAGCTCGTCCTTCGGAGACGTGGTCAGCGCCGCCACTCCGCGGCTGATGCAGGCTGCGATCAAGCTCCTCTTCTAGGCGGCAGTGCGTAGCTCTCGAGGATCAAACTCCCGCCAGAAACATCCCCTTATCATTGCGACCTTTGCGTCCGTCCACGCATCGAATGGCAGTGGTAAGATAAAAGGTTGGCCCAGCGTTTTGGGGAAGACATTTATTAGGCCATCATTAAAGAACTAGATCGTCCGGGCCCCGGCTACGACAGCTCTCGATTGGAGCGTCCGCCGACAACGCGACGTTACAACGAGGAGAAAGAGTTATGGCAGGCACAGACACAGGAACACAGAAGCCCCAGTCGCACACTGGGAATGGAATTCTCGAAGTCACCGATGCGAACTTCGACGCGGACGTTTTGAAATCGGACAAGCCCGTTCTGGTGGACTTCTGGGCGACCTGGTGCGGTCCCTGCCGCGCCATCGCTCCCATCGTCGAGGAACTGGCCCACGACTATCAAGGCAAGATCAAGATTGGCAAGATGGATGTCGACGCCAACAGCTCCACGCCCATGCGCTACAAGGTCACCGGCATCCCCACGCTGCTGGTCTTCAAGGGCGGACAAGTCGTTGAGCAGATCGTCGGCTACAAGCCCAAGGAAGCCATCGCGCAGGCGCTCGACCGGCACGTCAGCTAAACAGCTCTCAGCCGTCAGCTATCAGCTTAAACAACGCCCGGGAGCAATTCCGGGCGTTGCTGTCTGCGCTCACGGCGTTTCCGGCAGCGTGTATTCGAAGTTGTAGGAGTGCTTTCCGGCGTCGATCTGGATGGTCATCGTTCCCGCCAGACCGGTGAGGTCTCCCGTGGCGGAATCCGGGACAACGGTGACGATCAATTGCGGCGTGCCGCGGTTCATGGTGCCGCTGTGTTGCAGGACGAAGCTGCCGGTGCGGTCCTTCAGCTTTCCCGTGACCCGCTCCATCGCCACGTACCCTCCTGAACCCTTCACGACGGTTGCCGACGAGGAGAGCATAAAGCCTTTGCTGGTTGCCTCCAGATCTCCGTGGAATCGCTTATCGATCGTCGCTCTTCCCAGGCCTGCGTCATCTTCGCCGGCCTGCGGCGTCAGCTTGACTTCAAACTTCCCACTGGCGTGACTGGTCACAAGCTTCTCCTTGGCTGACGTCGCCGGTAGGCTCTGTGCGTGGCTGGAGGCGGCGAGGCATAGACACAGGCAGATCGTCACCATCCATTCAGCTCCCGATCGAGGTCGGCAGTTCATCTTTGCAGCCTCAGTACTTCCGCAGCACGCCGATCACGCGGCCCTGCACTTCCACTGACGCTGCCGGCACGATGATCGGCGCCATGGTTGCGTTTGAGGGTTGCAGACGGATGTTGTCGCCTTCGCGGTAGAAGCGCTTCAGCGTGGCGTCGTCGCGGTCGACGACTGCGACTACAATGTCGCCGTTGTGCGCCGTCTTCAGCTTCTCGACCAGGACGTAGTCGCCGTCGAGGATGGCTTCCTCCTGCATAGAGTTGCCTCGGACTTCGAGCACGAAGACCTCTTTCGAGCGTACGAAGTCGGCGAGGGAGATGGTCTCCGGGTTCTCGATGGCCTCGATGGGCTGGCCGGCGGCGATGCGGCCGAGCAGCGGCAGCACCAGACCAGTGTTGACGCTCATGGCCTGCTTGAGGCGTCCCTTGGGCGGAAGCAGGTCGATGGAGCGGCTGCGGTTGTAGTCGCGGGTGAGCAATCCCTTCTTCTCGAGGTTGGTGATGTGCTTGTGCACCGTGGCCAGCGAGTTCAGGTCAAGCCCGTTGCCAATCTCTTCAAACGACGGAGAGTAGCCATGCTCTGCCACAAAGCGGGAGATGAAGTCATAGACTTCGCGCTGCCTGCGTGTGATCGCCATGGCGGTATTGTTGGCGAATATAAGGCGAATGTCAAGAGCCAAATGTGGCCGTCGGACGCGAGTTTCTCACCGGCTCTTGACGCGCGAGACCAGGAATCTTAGACTGGCTGCCTTCCCCTGACGAGAACCCGGAATCTCACTTCTGCGGAGGCGTTCCTCGATGAGCGCGAAAAAGATCTTCTCCGTGTTGCTGACCATAATTGGCGGAGCCGCGGCGCTAGCCATCTCTTTCATAATCTTGATTGTTTATATACTGTCGGGCGTAATTTCCTTGGCTGTCCGGCGACTTCCGAGGAAGTCAGAATGGGCGCGGACGGTCTGGTATCTGATCATCGTCGTTGCGCTAATCGCATCTGCGCTAGTGGCGCGGTCCATTCGCTCCCGTCCTGCCGCAAGTTGTGACGATAGTATTCGGGGATTCTTCGGCAAGTCTTCCGACCAACCACAGAGAACCCTGACGCGTGTGTCCCCCAACGCCGCAGTCGATTTGCAACATACCATTGACGCAGAAGGGTTGGAGCTTCTCCAGCATGCGGTTGCCGCCAAGAAATCGGGAGCAGTGCTGAATTCCGCTCGTGCCACGAAATCCTTGTTTGCCGGCGATCTGTCGGGGGACGACACCACTAAGCTGTCCGCCGCGATTGACTCTCTCCAAGAATCGGTCAACAGTCTGAACCGTGACGGGCTTGAGGCGCGGATGGACCGACTTAAGAGCTTCGTCGCCGATAAGAGGGAACAAGCCAGGAAAGTTTCAGACTCGCAGGAATTCCTGGATGAATTCGAACGGTTCAAGACCGACGAGAAATGGTCCTTCGAGGACATCTATTCCAAGATGGTGAGTTTGCAGGACCTGGTGTCCCGATTTGTGGATAGCAAGGCGAAGGATCGGATAACGGTGGCGACCGTGAGACTGACTGCGCATCTCGACGAAGATCACAACATCCTAACCTACGAGGAAAGAGTCGGTATTGCCCTAGGAAAGGAAATTACGCTCCGGCAGATCGATTTTTCGGAGTTACTACTCGACGGGCAGTTTAGCGGCATGAACCAATCAGTTCTGTATTCTTTTGACAACGCGCCACCCGTGGCGACAAATTCGGCATCGGTTGCGGTGCCCGACGGAGTCCGCAATGTCACGGTGCTAAATCAAGTCCGCACCTCTGCGAACCTTGAGGATGCCTGCAATGCATCTCGACTCTTGCCCCTGCGCCGTTTCTTCGTCAAATGGCCTGACGTGGCTCCTTCTTCTATTGGACTCCAGTTGAATGTTGCTAATTTGGCCAATCGTGCTGGCAGCGTTCCTTACTATTTCCGGCAGGTCATTGATAAGAAGGGCGAGATCACTGAAATTGAGCTTCCTGAATTCTCGTTTTTCAGCTCAAACTATGGAATGAAGGAGGACACAAATGGCTTGCCAGCAGGCATCACCCCCGACCCGCCGGTGAGTGCCGCCACTTCAAATGTCAGTCAGCCAATCGAGATCGAACTTCTTCCTGAATATCGCATTTTCCGGAATTCACCGGTTCAGGGGGAGAGGCGGTATCTGTTTCCTTTGAACGCGGTAATATTTTTTGTTTTCCTGGCGATTGGATCAGCCTTCAGCTGGATGGTAGATCCGAAGAAACGAAGAAAACCTTAAGGGCCGGGCCGAGTACGGCCCTTGACGCGACCCGTACCCGAAAGGATCGCCTGTCAAGTCTACTTTGGTAGGCGTTCGACGTCCTCGAAAGTAGACGTTCTTTCCACAGCCTAACCCCCTGATTCCATTGATCCGCCGAAAAGTCGGCGCCAAGAATCAACGACTTACGCCTCAAATTTTCTGCAAAGTGAAGTGTTCCAATTGGAACACTCGAGCGATTTGCGGGCTGCCCCTGCCTTAGCCGGGCCCTTGCCCGGCGTCCGGGTCAGAGAACCCGGACCTACGGAGCCGGGTTGTACCTTTGGTCACTGGAGGCTGGTACCTTTCGTTTGGCGCGGATTACACCTTTGGGATGCGACAGGGGGCGCTGGGTTGGGTTTTCCTTATAGGAGCGGTCTTGGTCAGGACGATCTTGTCGGGAACGGCTACGGGAGGGCTTATGCAGCGAGTGGCTTGGCGGGTTTTCTTCGTCGGACTATTACTGAATGCAGCCGCGATAGGGCAGTCCCAGAGCGGGGCTTCGCTGGGCGACGTGGCCCGCGCGAACCATGCGAAACAGCAGGCACAGGAAGCGGCCGGGGCGGCGCCCAAAGTAATTACGAATCAGGATCTTCCCTCGGCCCCGTCGGCAATCCCGGAGTCCTCGGAGCCGATGACAACGGTATCGGGCGTAAAGAGGTCTGTCGATAACTACTCGGAGCAGCGCGTGAATCAGCGGCTGTTCGCCGAACAACGCGCCGGGGAGCAGTGGAGAGCGCGGATCCAGGATCAGGAAGCGCGGATTGCCGATCTGCGGGCGCGCATCGACCGCGTAAATCAGTCGATGCATGCGGCGGTCGGCACGGCACAGTACGAGACCCCGGTGAACCGCTATCAGTCGGTTCAGATGGAACGCCTGGCGCACATGCAGGAGATGCTGGACCAGCAGCAGCGAAGACTGGCGATGATGCAAGACGCGGCCCGGCTCACGGGCATGGGGCAGTAGCAAACCTCGGCAGAGTTCCGGAACAAAATCAGGGGCAACGGCAAAGTCAAAGGCGACGGACAGGAATGTTGGTCCCACATGAGTCTGCCGGGCTTTGCCCGGCGTCCGGGTCCCTTCGACTTCGCTCAGGGCAGGCTCCGACCCGGACTCACAGCAGTCTCAGGTTATTGGATCGAACTGGCTACGTTGGAGAACACGTTGTTGGCATTCGATCCGATCAACTGGACGGTGCCGACGACGATTACCAGAATCACTGCCAGCATCACTGCGTATTCGGCGATGTCTTGTGCTTCTTCCTGCAACCACAGCTGACGAAATAAGCGGGTCATCTTGATCACTCCAAGGAGGCATTTTAGCCGGGGAATGTCTAGCGAGGAGGCGCACTAAGCACCTTAATCACCATTTTGGGGGATGTCAAAGGCAAAAAGTGGTGGCTCAGCGGACCCTGGGCGGCTGGGTGCACACGGAGGTAAGGGCTTCTACAAAACCAGTTTTTGAGGTAGGCTTATGCCGTTTCTTTAAGGAGGCCTTTATGGCACAGAACACTCCGGTTGAGATGGTACGGAACGCTTCAACGGTTTCGATTTTGTGGGGAGCTTTGCTGATTGTGTTGGGGGTGGTGGCGGTGGGTTCGCCGTTTCTTGCCGCGGTGGCGGTGAACGTGATGGTGGCGTGGCTGATTGTTTTGGCGGGAGTCGCGCACGTGATGCTGGCTTTTCGCGCGCACGGAGCGGGAAGCATGATCTGGAAGCTGCTGGTGGGGATTGCGTATCTGGGCTTCGGCGTGTACCTGATCGTGCGTCCGGTGGTGGGCGTGGCGTCGCTTACGCTGCTGGTGGCATCGCTGTTTCTGATTGAAGGGATCCTGGACATCGTACTGTTTGTGAAGATGCGTCCGATGCAGGGATCGAGCTGGGTGCTGCTGGACGGCCTCGTTACGCTGGCGCTGGGGTTGATGATCTACCTGCAATGGCCGTCGAGTTCGGCGTGGGCGATCGGCACGCTGGTGGGCATCAGCCTGATCTTCAGCGGCGTGGCGCGAGTGATGATGTCGTTCGCGGTGCGCAAGGCTACGGGCGCGATCTCGTCAACGTCGTCGTCGATGGCGGCCTAACGGCTTCAGACCCGCAGGTGTTGTGATGGCGGTTGTCAAAACCCCCTAGCAAGGATAGGGCCGTGGAATCCCACGTTTCGCAAAGGACGCGAAACATGGGGCACCCGGCGTTTGTTCGCCGGAGCGGAGGAAGGCGAAATGGGAGGACTGATTCCGTTAAGGGACGCGTCGCGGCGGCCTTCGCGCGTGCCGATCGTCACGATTCTGATCATCGTGGTGAATGTCTTCGTCTTTATGCAGGAGCTGATGGGCGGAGATGCGTTCGTGGCGCGGTGGTCGTTGGTGCCCGCCGATATTGTTTCGGGGCATCACCTGATCACGATTCTTACGGCGATGTTCATGCACGCCAGCTGGTCGCACATCATCGGCAACATGATCTTCTTCTGGGCTTTTGGCCCAGAGATTGAAGACGCGATGGGGCGATGGCGATATCTGGTTTTCTACCTGCTGGGTGGAGTGGTGGCCATGCTGGCCCAGGTCGCCGCGAGCCCGCATTCTACCGTGCCAAATCTCGGCGCCAGCGGAGCGATTGCGGCGGTGATGGGCGCATTCCTGGTTACGTACCCGCGTGACCGGATTCGCTCGATTCTGGTGATCTTTATCTTTGTGAATATCACTTTGATCCCGGCGGCGCTGCTGATCGGCTTCTGGTTCCTTACCCAGCTTTTCAATGCTGGGCAGGTGGCGCACGCGCAGGGCGGCGGCGTGGCTTACCTGGCGCACGTGGGTGGATTTATCTTCGGGGCGGTTACGGCGCGGTTGTTTGAGCGGGGCGAGCTGCGTTCTGTGGATTCTGCGGTTTGACGGGGGATTGAAGAAGGTCACGGGTAGAGGCTGAGAATCAAAGTCAAAATCAAGGTCAAAATCAAAGCAGCGGACGGGGGCGTCCGCTCCACACTTGCTTGCGTCGCTTCGCTCCTTGGACAGCCGCGCTGTCTCTACATGGGTTGTGGCGGCGGAATCGACAGCGGATTCCTCCCCCCTTCGCGCCGCTTGCGCGGCTGCGAAGGGGTTGGAATGACAAGTCGAGGACACTACTGCTTTGTGGCGTTGTCCAGGAACGCCGCTACGTTTGTTTTTAGCTTGGACAGGTCTTGCTCGTGCAAGTACATCATGTGGCCGGCGTCGTAGTATTTCAGGGCAATATTTTTCTGCAGGTCTTCGGGCAGCTCCAGGTGGGTCATGGTGTATTCGGTGGCGAAGAAGGGCGTGGCCAGGTCGTAGAGTCCGTTCTCGACCTCTACATGCAGATGCGGATTCGTGATCATAGCCTCGACTAAATCTTCTTCCACGTTGGGTGCGCCGGGGAATCCGTAGCCACCTCCGCGTTCGCGCTTCCACTCCCATTGGGCGCCGGCGAAATTGGCTGCGGTGTTGTAGGTCAGGTCCTTGCCGAATTTGAGTTCTTCTCGGACATAGTTGTTGAAGGCGGCCACGAAGGCGCCTTCGACGGCGGTGCTTTGGGGATCGTAGTCGGCGTATTCGGCTAACAGGTCTGGAGCTGGACCGGAGAAGCGGGCGTCGAGGCGTCCAGTGGAGAGCTTGCGGCTGCGCTGGAGTTCGACCATGAACTGCGGGAGATTGACTCGGAGATCGGCTTTGACCAGGTAGTCCTCGCTCAGGCCGGTGAAGCGGGAGAGTTTTTTGGCGATGTCGGCTTTGTCCGCGGCTGATATGTTTGCGCCTTTCATTAGAGCAGCGGCATATTCGCCGGAGGCGAACTGGCGAGCTTCCGCGAGAAAAGCGTTGAGATCCGCGGGAGGGTTCTGCAAAATCTTGTGGTAGGACGCGGTGGCGGCGTAGCTGGGTACGTAGAAGACGTAAGGCATGTCATTGCCGGGAGGGAAAGAGATGGTGCCGAGATCGAGGACGGAAGAGATTAGATCGATGCCGTTGAGATACATTCCGTTGTGATTCTGGAGATAGTTGCCCAGCGCGGCGGAGCGGAAGGTGCCGTAGCTTTCGCCGATGAGGAACTTGGGTGAGTTCCAACGGCCGTTGCGGCTGATGTAGGTGGCGATGAACTGGGCCAGGGACTTGACGTCCTGATCGATGCCCCAGAAGTCTTTGTCTTTGGACTTGCCGACGGCGCGGCTGAAGCCGGTGCCTACGGGATCGACGAAGACCAGGTCGGTTTTGTCTAGGAGGCAGTCGGCGTTATCGACCAGCTTGAAGGGCGGAGGCGGCGTGGGGCCGGCGTCTGTAGTGACTACGCGGCGCGGGCCGAAGGCGCCCATGTGCAGCCAGATGGAAGAGGAGCCGGGGCCGCCGTTGTAAACAAATGAGACGGGGCGCTGGCTTATGTCTTTGACGTCGCTGCGGGTGTAGGCGATGGTGAAGATGCTGGCGGTGGGGTCGCCTTTGTCGTCCTTGATGAGCGTGGTGGAGGCGGTCGCTTTGTAGGCAATGGTCTGGCCGCCGATCTTGATGGTGTGGTCGGTGACCGAGGATTCTTCTTTGGGCTCTGGGGCGGGCTTGGCGTCTGGCTTGGTTTCGGCGGCCTTGGCATCTTTATCGGACTTTTCTGGTTCCTGCGCGGCAACTAACGAGGCCTGACTGAGAACGAGTGAAAGGGAAAGGACCACGAGGGCAAAGATCCTGTTCAGCATTTTGTTTTAGGCTCCTGGGCGAACTAATTCGAGATTTTCCGCTTCTCAATTTGTTAGGACTTCTTTATTGACTTTGAAAACAGCGCACATTGTATAACGACGGGAGGGATTCCAGGGATGGAGACATCCGAAACTTCTGTTGGATTCGTAACTCTAATGGGGAGGATGACGGCGATTGACGCTGGGAGGATGTTATGTCTAGAGCTTCGGTTCGCATGGTGGCGATGATGTTGACGGTGCTGGCGGCGACGATTGCTTGCCAGGCGGGGAGCGGGGTGGCGGTGCCGAGTCCGGCGGTGGATGAAGCCAGGGCTGCGGCTCCGGGAAAGCAGATGGCGGTGGTGGCGGGCGGATGCTTCTGGGGAATTCAGGCGGTGTTTCAGCATGTGAAGGGCGTGCTCAGCGCGACCTCGGGATACTCCGGTGGCAAGATGAAGAATCCCGACTATGAAGCGGTGAGCAGTGGGCAGACTGGACATGCGGAGTCGGTGCAGATTGTTTACGATCCGTCGCAGGTCACTTATGGAGAGTTGCTGCGGGTGTTCTTCTCGGTGGCGCACGATCCTACGGAGCTGAACTATCAGGGGCCGGATGAGGGTACGCAGTACCGGTCAGTGATCTTCTATAACAATGACGAGCAGAAGCGGATTGCCGAGGCTTACATTGCGCAGCTCGAGGCGGCCAAAGTTTATAAACATAAGATTGTGACGCAGGTGGTGCCGCTGCAGGCGTTTTATGCGGCGGAGGGTTATCACCAGAACTATGCGAGGATTCATCCGAATGATACTTACATCATGATGAACGATTTGCCGAAGGTGGCGAACTTGCGGAAGGAGTTTCCCGAGCTGTATACGGGGAACTAGGAAAGCAGTTCTCAGATCTCGGTTCTCAGTTCTCAGAAAAACCCTTACCCTCGCAACTGAGAACTGAGAACCGAGAACTGAGAACTGGTTACGGAGGGGTTATGTTTGATTTCGATCGTGATAAAGGTGCGGGCAGTGTTTCGCGGCGTTTGTTTCTGGCGGGCGCGGGTGCGGTGCTCGGAGGCGCGCTGTTGTGGCGGTGGCGGAAGCCTTATGTGATTGCGGCGGAGGCGAAGTCAGAGCCGGGAGAAGTGACGATCGTGCAATTCTCGGATGACGGCAAGCGGCTGGCTAAGGTGAAGATCGCCAAGGTGGTGAAGACCGAGGAGGAATGGCGGAAGCAGCTGCCATCGGGAGTGTTCGAGGTCACGCGGCGTGCGGATACCGAGATTGCCTACACGGGGAAATATTGGAACCTGCACGACAAGGGGCTTTACCGCTGCATCTGTTGCGACAATGCGCTGTTCAGTTCGGCGACGAAGTTTGATTCGAAAACGGGCTGGCCTAGCTTCTGGGAACCGATCGCGAAAGAAAATGTGCGGGAAATCAGCGACAGCACGCTGGGTATGGATCGGATTGCGGTGGCGTGCAGAGAGTGTGATGCTCACCTGGGACATGTGTTCGACGATGGTCCACCTCCGACTGGGTTGCGGTATTGCATGAATTCGGCTTCGCTGAAGTTCGTGAAGGCGGCGTAAGCGTAAGCTGTTTCACGACAGAGTCACCCTTCGGCTTCGCTCAGGGCAGGCTCCGACACAGAGAAGACAAAAAAAGAAACAAAGACAATGCACTTTCCTTGTGACTCGGTGGTGAAGGCTTGCCGCGTAGAATTAGGTACATGAATTCCAGTCTGCCGGTGTTTCGCGAGCCTACTGCTGTTGAGAAAACCTTCAACCAGGTTCTTGGATTTCTGGTGGGGATCGGCGTCAGATTTCGCCATAAATATCTGCTGCAAGTCCGCGGACGCAAGAGCGGGAAGATCTATTCAACTCCGGTTAATCTGCTGGAATTCAAGGACAAACGCTTTCTGGTGGCTCCGCGGGGACGCACGCAATGGGTGCGGAACGCCGAGGCTGCGGGGGAAGTCACGCTGAAGGCGGGAAGCGTCCAGCTTAAGTTTCGCTTGCGGCCGGTTGCCGAGGCGGAGAAGCCGGAGATTCTTAAGGCTTACCTGGATGGCTTCAAAAGTGAGGTGCAGCGCTACTTTTCAGTAACCGCGGGTTCGCCCGCCGAGGCTTTTGTCGAGCTGATAGGGAGTTATCCGGTGTTTGAGTTGATGGCTGAGTCGCGCTGATTGATGGGTCTTGCTTGTCGAAAAAAATCTCAGGAAATTTATTTTTCCTCTTGCACTGAACTTCGAGTTGTGGCATCTTCTAACATCTTCTTACGAAAGGACGCCCGATTTGGCGCACCACAACTACAAATCGCTAAGCGGGCAACGACGGCCGAACATAGGCTTGCGTTGCTTCAGGGCGTCTTCCGGACGCGTCAGTTAGTTCCTCGACGGCGCCCTTTAACGCAGAGTATCGACAACTGAAACTGCGCAGGCGGTAGCTCCGTTTGCGCCAAACCGCGCGGTCGCTGCGGCGGTGCGTCTATTCCTGCACGACCTAGGCCGGTCTTTCGGGAAGGATGCCGTTTGCTGCGGACGCCGCTCCTCCGGCTGAATGCCGGTTAGAAAGATTTATGAGCATCGCATTGAAGATCAAGAATGGAACGCTGGTGGAGGGCGAGTCGCTGTGCCGAAGCTGCCGTTCTGCTCACATTCAGAAGGGATTTCGCGAAAGCGAGGAAGCCATTTTCTGCACCTTCAGCCGCTTGCGCACCGTGCCCTTCAAAGTGGCGGAGTGCACCGATTACGAGAACCGTAACGTGCCCTACCGTTGGGAACTAGAAAAGATGGCTCTGTTGATCAACGTGGACCCGGCCCGCAAGCGCGCCGGCTTCAAGGTCGGCGCAGACTTTGCGGGCCATGATGAAGACGAACATGATGAAGACGAAGAGGACGAAGACTGCGTCAGCGTCATGGAATAACGCAGGACAGAAAGGAGGTCCGATGCCTTTGACGATTTTGTTCATGATCGCGGTGGGAATTGTGCGCGAAGCGGTGCGTGGCGTCCGACGCTTGCCGGCCCGCCGTCCGCGCGGGATGTGCGTGGGTTGCCGGTTTGTGCACATGCAGTACGGAGCTACGGGCCGGAACGCTGTGTTTTGCACCTTTGGCGGCGTGGTGCGTCTGGTGCAGATTGATGTTTTGTACTGCACGGACTACCTCGACCGTAATACCTCGGCACGCCTGGTGCGGATCGGGTTCGCACCCGAAGTTAATGGCGTAGAGGTTCACGGCGACGCGCAGGCTAGCCAGGCAATGATGGAGGGCGGGTGATTTGGCTCGTCCTCCATCTTTCTTGCGTTCAGCCCGAGGGGGCGAGTTAGTTATTTGCTGTTGCTGGTTTGGTTGGCGGTGCCGGTGCTTTTCAGGGTTACGGTGTCCGATGGTTGTGGGCTGCTTTTTTGCTGGGGCTGAGGTTTGGGGGCGGCCGCTGATTTCGCGGCCTCGTTGGTTTGGCTGGCGTGGGTGTTGCTGATGGAGTTCACCATATTTAGTAAGGTCGGCGGTGCCGGTGGTGGGCTTTAGGGGATTGCGGTGGGGTGGGGATCTTTGGTAAGGGTTACCCGGTACCTCAGGGGCTAAAGCCCAATTCCAAACTCCGGCCTTCATCGCAGGCCTGGAAGGCCTGCTCCACCCTTCGCGCTAATCGCGGCGCTGAAGCGCCGCTCTTCCACGTTACTGCACACATGCGTTACTGCACGTACGCGTTACTGCAGGCAGTCCGAGTTTCTCTAGGCGCCGGTTACGAAGAAGTTTTGGTCTGGCTTGCTGTCTAGTTTGTCGGGGGCTACGTCGGCGGTTACGTCCTGGACGAAATCGCGGCGGCGTTCCTGGCCCTTGCGTTCGATCACACGGACGCGGCGGGCGGGCATGGTGCTGGGTTCGAGGCTGAGGATGCGGCCGTCGCGCACCTGGATCTGGGCGCGGAACCAATCGGTGCGGAACATTCGGCCGGAGCAGTAGAAGGTCATGGTGGCCGCGATCGGACCGTCGAAATCTTTTCCGGTGCAGGCCAGGATGCGGCGGCCGAGTTCCTGGGTCCAGGTCATGCCTCCGACCAGGGGATCATTTAAGCGGCAGCGCTCGAAGGGAACGGCGTGCGACAGTTTGCGCAACTGCAAGAGTTGCAGGAGGACGGAGCTCTTGGCCAGGTTGGTGACGACTACTTTGGCTTCGGTGGCGGAGACGCGCTCGAGCTTGATGTGGAGATCGGGTGACCATTCGCGCTCGAATTCTTCGCGAGCGAGGGCTAGGCCTTTATCGGTGGCCTCTACGTAGCGCAGCGTGGCGCGGGCGAGGATCACGCTGAAGAAGCAGGTCACGATGGTTGCGATGACCGGAACGACGCTGAACAGCGTGGTTAATAATAGGCGGAACGTGTTGATCCACGGCACGGGCATAAGGAAAAGTTTATCTAGAGAAGCATAGGGGCACCCAGATGCGAATGGTGAGGAGGCGGGAACTGGGCTCGGGCAGGGACTTTGGTAACTGCGGGAGCAATCTTTACCACGGAGGACACGGAGGAACACGGGGTAGGGCAAAAGAAAAACATAGGACAAAATCAACGTCAAAGGCAGCGGACGAGGCGTCCGATCTACACGACCTTATTCCAGGACGCTGTCGTCTAGCTTTTTGCGTTCCCAGTCGGCTGCGGCCTGGACGAATGCCAGGATTACGGGATGCGGTTTTTTTGCGGTCGAGGAGAGTTGTGGCTGGAATAACGTGGCGATGAAAAAGCGGTGGGTGGGGGATTCGATGGCGCGGATTTCACCTTCGGCGCCGCGGGCTACCACAGGGAAACCGGCTTCCATCGTCGCCCATTCGTACTCGGGATTAACTTCGAAGTTGCAGAAGAATTCCTCGGTGACTACCTCTTCGTTTTTGCCGTAGAACGATTGCAGGTAGGAGCCGGGGCGGAGACGAATCTCCGGGATCTTGCCGGAGAGCTTGGGGGCGTCGCCTTTGCGTCCGGTGACGGCGCAGGCTACGGGATAGATAACGATGTTCTTTGATCCGGAGTTGTTTTCGGCGCTGTCGGCATCCGCGATACCTAGCACGTTGCGGGCGAACTCGATCAGGGCGTACTGAAAACCGCCGCAGGTTCCGAGAAAAGGCCAGTCACGGCGGCGGGCAAACTCGATGCCTTTGAGCATGCCATCGAAACTTTTGTAGGGACTGCCAGGTGAGCCCCAGAGGCCGTCGAAACTCTCGAGAAGTTTTTCCGCGCCGGGGGTGGTTAGGGAAGGCGTTGGGATCCACTCGGACTCGACTTTCAAATCCAGCTTGCGGGCGGCGTGTTGCAGGGCATCGGTGGTGGCGGGGTGGGAGCGGAATTCAGGATTGAAGTCGCCGAGGATTCCGATGCGAACGGCATTACTCACGGGGTTATTGTACTAGAGGGTGTGGTGGGGGCTGAGTGAGTGCAGTTAGATGCGTGGTGCGGGACTAAGTGCACAGCCGCTACGGTACCGGGATTCTACTGGCTTTTGGGCTGCGCGCCTGATGGAGGCTGACCCGACGTGGTAAGGGTGGAGCAGATGGACGCTGAAAGCGGATTCCTCGCTTCGCTCGGAATGACAAGATTAATGCTTCAAGGGACGCGTCTATAGCCAGTGCATGACTGCGAGCAGGCCGTAGAGGCTGAGCAGGGCTAGCGCGGGGCCGCCCCAGATCATTAGCGTGCATTTCCAGGCGAGGGAGCGGGCCACATCGCGCTGGCTGCGCCAGGAGATCAGGAAGGTTGGGTTGTTCTTGCCTTTCATCAGGACGACGGGGGGACGTGCGTCGAATTGATCGGCTGATGTTGGGGTGTGCGCGGGCTGACCGTCATTTCCGGGGGTTTCATGCGGGGAGCCATCCGGACTGCTATCGACTGCGACGGCTGAGGGTGTGACTCTGGCGGCGGCCCAGGCTGCCGGACTGGAGATGCCTGCCTTTTGGAGCGCGGCGGCGACCCTTTGCTGCTGGGTCATGTCCGTTGTTTTGGTTGGGCCGGGATCTGGTGACAGGCGGATTACCTGGGCAGATCTGGTGGAGATTGCCTGGTCGTAGATCGAGTCGAATTTGGGATCGTGCTGGAGTCCACCGGATAAAGAGAGGCCGCTGAGAATATTGCCGTCTCCAATTACGGGCGACAGCGCGGTTCGTACCGCTCCAGCGTCCAGGGAGAACGAGAGCCCATTGCCGACGAGGAACCCGGAGGTTTCGGCATCATGAATTGGTTCGGGAGCGACTTCGAGGCCGGGATTTTCGTCGAGCGTGCCCAGCAGGAAGAGAGCGTTCTTCGGCTTGATGCAATACTCTTCCACTTTGATTTTGTTGCTCGTACTGATGCCATGGCGCGATAGAAAACTGCGGACATTGGGCGGAGCTTCTTCTTTGGTGGTGAAGAACCCATCGCAGAACTCCTGCTGAAAGTCGCGATGCAGGTCGAGATCGGCGCCGCTGGGTTCGACCAGCACCTTGCCAGTATTGTCGTCGAGAAAAAAAGGTACGTGCATGCACTCGGCCGCCACTTTGACCCATTGCTTGTTCTTGCCGACCTGCTTCCACTCCCAGACGAAAGTGCGGTAGCAGTAGCAGGGACGCGTGGTGACGGGGGCGACCATGGTGTAGGGTCCGGTAGCGAGACCGCTAAGTTCGACCAGGCCCATGGATGCGCTGCGAATCTTTGAGAACGGAGTGTCGAGCAGGAGGCGGCGGCGCTGGAGCAGGAGGAAGCCCTTATAAAACAAATACAGTCCGAGGCAGAGTCCGACGACGCACCAGAAGACTGGCGGGACTGGGCTTTGCGAGCTGTGCAGTACGGTTGAGAGGATCAAGGGTTCGGCCTGTGTTTGGGTGGGATTCGGGGAGATATCCCGTATCGAGGCTAGCGGAGCGGGTTGGTCTCAGGCAGCAGAAAAGGGTGTGGCGGGCTTACGTTGGTAATCGGGGCTGAAGCCGCTGCGTGGTCAAGATCGCGCGCTGTGCGGAATGAGGCTATCCAGGATCCTGCCGGGCCAGAATCCCACGGGGGATCAGAGTTGGGCGCTGCTGCGACACGCTGCGCTTGTCTGGACGGACGAATGCGTCCGTCCCCACATGAACACTGCACATGAACACAACACATGAACACTTGAACCTTCTGCTACGCTCGGCGGCGTTTTAGGAGGAAGTAGGCTGTGGTTAGTCCTGCGAAGAAGACTAGTGCGCCTAGCTGATTTATGCGGGAGGAGCGAAGAGTCTCGATTATGGCGGCGGAAACCAGGACGAAGCCGAATATTGATCCCCAGATTCCGAGGGGAGAGCGCATGGGCAGCTCGGCGACTTGCTGCGGAGTGAGGCGGCTCCGGAAACTTACGTGGGCCGCCAGGGATACGACCCAGGACATCATCAAACCAGAGAATGCGGCTCCCATGATATAGAGGAAGGCTTGCTTCGGGGCCCAGTTTTCGATGATTAGCGCAGTTACCACGCCGTAAGAGGAGACTAACAGCGCCAGGCGGGGCGAGCCGTTGGCGTTCAGTTTGCCCATGCTGGCGGGAGCCCATCCGGAACGGCCCATGGAGAATAGCAGGCGGGAGGCGACGTAGAGTTTGGCGTTGGCTCCGGAAAGCGCGGCGGTTAGGACTACGAAATTCATGACGTAGGCCGCTGCGGGGACTTTGGCAAGACGGAGCACGCTGACGAACGGACTCTCGGACATGCCGACGAGGTTCCAGGGAATTACGCCGACCAGGATAATGATGGCGCCCAGATAGACGCATGCCAGCAGGAAGAAGGTGAGGTGCGCGGCGCGGGGGATGTCCTTCGAGGAACGCGATTCTCCGGTGGTGACGGCTAGCATCTCGACGCCGCCGAAGGCGAATATGGCGTAGAAGACGGCTAGCAGAGGCGCGATTGGACCTTTGGGAAAGAATCCGCCGTGAGCGGTGTACAGCGGGGCTACGCGGCCGGTGAGGAGCAGGGCCGCGCCGGCGAGGATGAAGACCACGATGGTCGAGAACTTGATCATGGCGAACCAGAATTCGAAGCGTCCGAAAGAGCTCACGCTGCGCAGGTTGACCAGCAAGAGGAGAGCCGAGAAGATGCAGACCCAAACTACTCCGGGCACGCCGGGAAACCAGTAGGCCATGTAGGTGGCAGAGGCGGCGAGGTCGGCACCGACGATGAAGGCGATGGCCGCCCAATACCCGGCGCGGACGAGAAATCCCAGATATTGATTGAGATAAAGCTCACTGTACACGGCGAAGGAGCCAGCGGCCGGGTGCTTGCTGGCTAGTTCGCCTAGGGCCATGGTCACGGTAAAAGCGATGAAGGCAGCGACGATATAGCTCAGGATTACGCTGGGGCCGGCCACTTCGAGGGCAGCGGCCGATCCTAGAAAAAGGCCGGTGCTGATGGCGCCGCCGACGGCGACCATGGTCATTTGGCCGGCGGTGAGTTGATGGTGGAGACCTTGTTCCTGGACGACTTCTGGGGCCGGGACTAAAGGCATGGGGCACGATATCAAAACAAGTGGTCAGTGGCCAGTGGTCAGTGGTCAGTAAAATCGGATCCTTCGCTCTGACCACCGGCCACTGGCCACTGAGGCTCCGGTGACCTTGGTAATCGAGGGCGAGCCTTACGGATTGCTGGGTGCTTGAGGGGCTCCTAGAATCGAAGTTGCAGTACTCTGCCCAGAACTTGACCCCATGCCAGAGATCACAAAACGTCCCGACCGAGCCGAACTAGCCAAGCGCATCGAGCGCGCGGAAAAACTCCTACAAAAGGGGAAGGCCGCCGAAGCGCTGGAAGAATACTTGCTGGCCCTGCGCGACGATACCGAGAATGATACGGTGCGCCAACTGGCAGCCGATTTGTGCTTATCGCAGAACCGGACTCGCGATGCAGTGCAGTTGCTGGGCGAACTGTTTGAGCGGCAGGTGAATGGGGGAGACGCAACGCGAGCCAGCCTGACCTATAAGAAACTGGCGCGGCATGGCAGCCCGACCTGGGAGCAGAAGTTCCGCTTCGGACAGTTGCTGGAGGGATCGAACAAGAAGCTGGCGGTGGGCACTTATGAATCCGCTTTGAGCGATCTGGCGAAGCTGGAAAATAAGAACGGTGCGTTGCAAGTGCTGGGCCGGCTGGTAGCGCTGGAGGCCACGCAGGCAAACTTCTTACGGGTTGCGGAGTTGTGTTCTGAAGTGGGCGAGAGCAAGGCCGCGGCGGAGGCGTTCAAGCAGGTGGCGAAGCTTGCTTCGGCGGCGGGCAACGATGCGACGCAGTGGTATGAGCGGGCTTATCAGGAAGATTCCTCGGACGAGGGGATTACGCTGGCCTACGGCAAGAGCCTGCTAGGGCAGGGCCAGGTGGGAGCGGCGATTTTTATTCTCGAGGCACAGGTGAACGCAGGAAAGAATTCTGTGCAACTGCGCGAGATCTATGCCGAGGCTTTGCTGGCGGCTGGGCGCTACGCCGACGCGGAGCCGCTGGTATGGCAACTCTTCGAACAGAATCCCAACCGCATACAGCAGGTGACGGCGCTGATTGGACAGCTGGCGGATGCGGAGCAGGATGAGGCTGCGGTGACGCTGGCGCGCAAGCTGGGGCAATTCCATGCCAAGCGCGGCGAACGCCGGCAGTTCCTGGCGGTAATGCAGGAGATCACTGCTACTCGGAAGGCTTCGTCCGAGATGCTCGAGTTCCTCAGCGAACTGTTTAACGGAGCGAACCGGGAAGGCGATTACTGTCAGACGTTGTTGAAGCTCTTCGATGTGTATTGCGGCACGGGGGATTTCGCCAAGGCGGCGGAATGCCTGGACCGGGCGGCAGAAGTGGATCCGTACGAGTCCGGGCATACGAAGCGGCTGGAGATGTTGAAGGGCAAGATTGACGAGGGCAAGTTTAAAGCGATTGCGGGGCGGTTCACGCCGGTAAGCAAGGCTGCGGCTGCGCCTGCACAGGAGCAGGAATCGACGCTGGGGGCTTCGACGCTGCAGGATCTGATGTTGCAGGCGGAAATCCTGGTGCAGTACGGAATGCGCAACAAGGCGGTCGAACGGCTGCAGAGGATTCAGGAGCTTTTTCCGCGAGAAGAAGAGCGCAACGAGGATTTGCAGCGGCTTTATCTGGCAGCAGGGATGACGCCGAGCTATGCGGGGTCTGCGCCGCTGGCGGCCGCGGCAACGAGCGCTGCTGCGGCATCCTCTGCGGCGGCTGCGCCGGCGGTTGATCCGGCGGCGGAGATGCGCAACGTTACGCGGGTGGCGGAAATTACGCGCAAGTTGTATCACCAGGCGACGGCGCCGGCAGTGCTGACCACCGCGGTGAATGAAATTGGCGGACACTGGGAGATATCGCGCTGCATCGCTTTGATGCGGACACCTGGTTCGGCTCCGACGGCGATGCAGGAGTTCTGCGGGCGGGGAGTGAAGGCAGGTAGTTCCGCGGCGATCAGGGAAGTGATGTGCGCGCTGCAGGACATATTGTCGGAAGAGCCCATCATCATCGCCGACGCGCAGAAGGCTCCGGAGTTGAAGGCGGCGCAGAAGGCGCTGGCAGAATTAGGAACGACGGCGGTGCTGGCGTTGCCGCTGAGCAATGGCGAGGATTCGGTGGGTGTGCTGGCGCTGATGCACAACAAGCCGCGAACCTGGCCGCATACCGATGCGGTAGTGCTGAAGACGCTGGCTGATCAGATGGTGATTGCGCTGAATAATGCCGGGCTGCGGCGGCTGGTGAAGAATCTTTCGGTGACAGACGAGAAGTCTGGACTGATGAAGCGCGGGTCTTATCTCGATCTGTTGCTGGCGGAGAGCAAGCGTGCGGTGCAAAATGCGGCGCCGCTTTCCGTGCTGTTGCTGCAGTTCGGGCGGAGCGCGGCGCTGATCAAGGAATACGGCGAAGCTGCCGTTGAAAACGCCATGGAGAAGATTGGGCAGCAGTTTGCGGCCAATATTCGCACGAATGATCTGGCGTTTCGCTACGACACCACGACCATTGCGATCATTCTCGGAGAAACGGCGGAGAAAGAAGCGATGATGGCGATCGAAAAATTGCGCAAGATCATTGCTGGAGTGCATCTGCCTGCCAAGGAAGGATCGGACAAGGGCCACGCCATGGAATTTTCGGCGGGGCTGGCTGAGGCGGTGGTGAAGGAGAGCTACGATCCGGTGGACATTGTGACGGAAGTGATCAACCGTGCTGAGCATGCGCTGGCTTCTTCGCTGGCGCAGGGGCATGGGAAGGTTGTGGCGCTGGGTGCGGCGCTGGCGGCCGGGGCAGTGGCGTAAACGCCCAGAACCCACCACGGAGACACGGAGTCACGGAGAAAACCGGTGGGCTGTTTGTGGTTCGGGTAGAATTCACAGCTAGTCCGGAATTCGAATGCTTCCGTCTTCTGCGATCGGGAAGTGTGGATTCCAGGCGACCTCCCAGAGAAAACCGTCTGGATCGGAGAAGTAGCCGGAATAGCCGCCCCAGAAGGCTTCCTGGGCGGGCTTCACGATCTTTGCTCCGACGGCTTTCGCTTCTTTCAGCACTGAATCCACTTCATCGTGATTGCGGGCGTTGTAGGCCAGCGTTACTCCACTGAAACCGTTGCCTTCGGGCGTGATGTTTGCATCCTTGGCCAATTCGGGGCGCGGGTAGAGGGCTAGGGCCATGCCTCCGGTTTGGAAGAACACGATGCCTTCGGCTTTTGCCATGGAGCGGCGCCATCCGAGGCGCTCGTAGAATTCGCGGCTGCGACTTAGATCTGTTACTCCGAGAGTGATTAGGCTTATGCGTTGTTCCATGGGATTCCTCCTTGGACGGGGACGGAAAAAGCGTTCGAGCTGCGCTCGAACGGACGGACGAATGCGTCCGTCCCCACACTAACACCGCTCGGTGTACGGCGATCTCTTGGGTGGTCAAATCTGTTCGGGCGCTGCTACACTAACCAGTCTGCATCAGTGTTTTCTATCTGCTCTGATGCGTTCTCATCAAGTGATTCTTTCAGGAAAATCATGTTGAAAACGGGTGATATCGCGATTGTCAGCGGGGCGCGCACGCCTTTTGGGCGCTACTGCGGGAAGTTGAAAGACTTTACCGCGCAGGAGTTGGGCGCGGTTGCGGCTAAGGGGGCGATGGAGCGGGCTGGGGTCGATCCTAAGGAATTTGATCACGTGGTGTTTGGCAACGCGCAGCAGACTTCGGGCGATGCTTTGTATGGGGCGCGGCATGTGGGGTTGCGGGCGGGACTGCCGATTGAGACTCCGGCGCTGACGGTGAACCGGCTGTGCGGGTCCGGGATGCAGGCGATGGTTTCGGCGGCGCAGATGATTCAGACCGACGAGGCGAAGATTGTGCTGGCGGGTGGGATGGAAGCGATGTCACAGGCTCCGTTTGTGATTCGCGGGAGGGATGGATTTACTTTGGCTCCGGGCGGGAAGCTGGAAGATTCTTTGATGGTGGCGCTGCTCGACAGCTATTGCGGGTCTTATATGGCTAACACCGCAGAGCTTTATGGGTCGGAGCATGGCATTACGCGGGAGATGCAGGACGAGTTTGCTTTGCGCTCGCAGCAGAAGGCGGATGTGGCTTATAAGGACGGACGCATTCAGGAGGAACTGGTGCCGGTGGCGCTGAAGAATTCCAAGGGCGAGGCTACCGGAGAGTCGTTTACCGAAGATGACCACCGGCGACCTCAGACTACTTTGGAAGGTCTGGCTAAGTTGAAGACTGCGTTCGGCCGCAATGGAACTGTGACTGCGGGGAATGCCAGCGGGATTGTGGATGGGGCTGCTGCGGTGGTGTTGATGTCGCTGGAGGAGGCGCGTAAGCGAAATCTGGTGCCGCTGGGGCGGATCGTTAGCTGGGGAGTGGCTGGGGTTGAGCCTAAGGTGATGGGGCGAGGTCCGGTGCCGGCTACCAAGATTGCTTTGCAGAAGGCTGGGTTGTCGCTCGACTACATTGATTTGATTGAAGTGAATGAGGCGTTTGCGGCGCAGTATTTGGGCGTGGAGAAAGAATTGGGGCTGGATCGTGAGAAGGTGAATGTGAATGGCGGGGCGATTGCTTTGGGGCATCCGCTGGGGGCTACTGGGACGCGGCTGGTGATTACTTTGCTGTATGAGTTGCGGCGGCGGAAAAAGAAGTATGGGCTGGCTACGGCTTGCATCGGCGGCGGGCAGGGGATTGCGATGATTGTGGAGACACTGTTGAATTTTTAGCAACAGACGTTCTCGCCACAGAGACACAGAGGCACAGAGGAATTTCGTCCGGATCGTATGGAGAAAATAATTTACATGCCGCTGGTGGGCGAAGGGACGGAATGTTGGCGCCCGGTTCGAGCTGTGCCGGTTGGCGGTGACATTTTTGAGGTCACCGACATAATTCCTGACGATGAGAGCTGGGCTTTCGCGCCGTATTCCCGCGTGCGTTGCGGGGATAAGGTCTTCGCTGACGGTCATGTCGGTCAAGTCGTTGTCGCGTATGCGATCGAGAGTCATCCGTACTACCGGCTGCTGAAGGATCATCGGGGAAAGGTCTTTCGCATTGTCCTGGCTGACGGCGAAGAGGCTATTGTCAGGCTCGTTTATGTCGACGAGGAACATGAGGACTTTACCTTCGACCTGCTGTCCACAAATCTCGACCGCAAGTATCGTGATATGCCAAAAGAAGCGGCATATGCCGTGAAATTTGCAGACTTAGTCTCCGCGCGGCTAGAGGAATTCTGAAATGGAAATCAAAAAGGTTGGTGTTCTCGGTTGTGGGTTGATGGGGTCTGGCATTGCGCAGGTTTGCGCTACGGCTGGATTCGATGTGACTGTGCTGGAAGTTGAGCAGAAGTTTCTTGATAAGGGGTTTGCCGGGATTGAGAAATCTTTGGCTAAGTTTGCCGAGCGGCCGGTTGAGAAGGGTGGGATCACGGCTTCGCAGAAGGATGCGATCCGGGCGCGGCTCCACGGGACTACTAACAAGGCCGACCTGGCTGATTGCGACATTGTGATTGAGGCCATCATTGAGAATGTGGACGAGAAGAAGAAGATGTATGCGTCGATTGATGGCATTGTGAAGAAGGAGGCGATCTTTGCTTCGAATACTTCTTCGATTTCGGTGACTGAACTTTTGACTGCGGTGAAGCGGCCGGAGCGGTTTGTTGGGCTGCACTTTTTTAATCCGGTGCCGCTGATGAAGCTGGTGGAAGTGGTGCGGACTATCGCTACTGCTGACGATGTTTATGAGACGGCTTACGAGTTTGCGAAAAAGCTGGGCAAGGTTCCGGTGCGGACCTCGGACAAGACGGGATTCATCGTGAACCGGCTGCTGGTGCCTTATTTGCTGGATGCGATCCGGGCTTATGAGGAGGGTGTGGGGTCGATTGAAGATATTGATAATGCGATGAAGCTGGGGTGCGGGTATCCCATGGGTCCGTTTACTTTGCTGGATTTTGTTGGGCTCGATACTACTTATTACATTACGCAGGTGATGTTTGACGAGTTCAAGGAGCGGCGGTTTGCTTCGCCTGCGCTGCTGAAGCGGTTGGTGATGGCGGGGTGGTACGGGAAGAAGACTGGTAAAGGGTTTTACGATTATTCGGACCCGAACAATCCTAAGGCGAATAAACTGTAGAATCAGCTTTCATGGGTTTGTATTGCGCTGTTGACGTCGGGTGTCGGGTAGGGATGCTTCGACTGCGGTTGAGCTTCGCGTCGCGAGGCTCGATCCTCGCTCAGCATGACAAGAATCAGGAGGCATCGGCAAACCAGATGAGTTCTGCGATTGGATCGAATGTTTAAACGAAGGAAAACGGATCAAGCGCCGGGTGAAGGTGGTCCGGAGGACCTTGAACGCTATCGCCGGGCCTGGCACAGCTACGTGGCGCGGCGGAATCTGGTGGTGGTGCTGTTTCTCAGCTTTATCTTTCTGGGTTTTATGATTGCGAAGTTGAAGCTGGGAGAGCCCGCTGATTCCGCAATTTTAGTGGGCTGGATCGGGGTTTACCTGGCCGGGGCGTGGTGGCTTACGGACTGGAAGTGTCCGCGGTGCGGGAAGATATTCGCCAACCGGTTGTGGACACAGCGCTGCATCAGTTGCGAGCTGAGCAAGGACGATGTGGCGGCGGTAGCGCGGACGAAGTAATTCTTCAGCGAGAATAATTCTCCCTGCGGTGACCGACGCGCAGAACGAGGACCACCAGCTGAGCGTGCTCGATGGAACAGATGATGCGGTAGTCTCCCACACGGTATTTCCAGAACTCACTCAGCGTTCCCTTCAGCCGTTCGCCTATCTGATGCGGGTCGTCTAGCTTGGTGACTCGTTCGTAGAGAAACTTCGTAATGCGGCGGGCGATGGGCTTGTCGAGCCCGTCGAGTTCTTTCTGCGCGGCGGGGTCGAACTCAATCTTCCACTTTGGGTTTAAGGCCATAGCGGCGCATTACTTTTTCGAGTGGAATGGTGCGAACTCGGCCGGCACGAATCTCGGCGAGACGCTTCTCGGCGAGGTAGATGTCTTCGAGGTCTTCGATGTGCTGGAGGATCGCTTCGCGGGCGTAGTAAGTTTTGGTGCGGCCGGTACGTTTGGCGAGCCGAGCGAGGCGCTTTTCGATGTTGTCGGGAAGGCGGATGGCTAGCATGGGTTCCCTCGTGCTATACAATTATAGCAAGACTGTCGCCCGGAGGTATGCTGCAATTGGAAACGAGGTCAAGCGTTGGCGCTGTGTGCTGTTGGGCGCTCCTGTGCGGGGTAGCCGTGGGCCAGACTCCGAGCCAGTGGCCTTGCATGGACGAGGTCGGAGGCCACGCCGTTCGCCTGAGCGTTCGGGTCTCGGGTGGGTTGGCCCAGAAAAAGGTTCTTCCGGACATATCGGACATAAAAGACAAGAAGCTTGATTCCATTGTTGTCGTCAGGGTTATTGTTGATACAAACGGAAATGTCCGCTGTGGTCGAGGTGAGCAAGGCGACTCGGATCTATTTCCTCGGAGCGTTGAAGTAGCAGGGAAATGGCAATTCAGGCCGTTGCTATGGAATGGCGCAGCCCAGGCTGTCGAGACGGAGATCCAGTTCAGGTACAGGAAAAACAAGGTGGAAGCCTTTGTTCCGGACCGATAGGAAACAGTCCATGAACTTTGAAAACATACTTCTGGAGAAGAAAAACTCAATTGCTTATGTCACGGTGAACCGGCCGAAGGTGTTGAACGCTCTCAATATGGCTACCATGGAGGAGTTGCGAGCGGCGTTTCATGACATCAAGAACGATGGAGCCGTTCGCGTGGTCATCTTTACCGGAGCGGGCGAGAAGGCCTTTATTGCTGGGGCTGACATTGGCGAACTGGCTCAGCAAGATGCGGTTACGGGCAAGGAGTATACGCATCGCGGGCAGAATGTACTGAATTTGATTGAGAATCTGGGCAAGCCGGTGATTGCCTGCATCAATGGATTTGCTTTGGGCGGAGGATGCGAAATTGCTTTGGCTTGCACCATGCGGCTGGCTAGCGAGAATGCCAAGCTGGGGCAGCCGGAGGTGAAGCTGGGGATTATTCCGGGCTACGGCGGGTCGCAACGGTTGCCTCGGCTGGTGGGCAAAGGGATTGCCATGCAGCTGGTGCTGGCGGGCGAGATGATTTCGGCGCAGGAAGCGCATCGCATCGGGTTGGTGAATGAAGTTACGATCGCGGCTGAGTTGATTCCGCGGGCGGAAGCGATTGCGGCGAAGATCATTGCGAATGCGCCGCTAGCGGTGCAATATGCGATGGAAGCCGTGAACAAGGGCATGGAGATGACTTTGAGCGAGGGATTGTATCTGGAGGCGGTTTTGTTTGCCGTGGCCTGCGCTACTGAGGATAAGAAGGAAGGAACCTCGGCGTTTTTGGAGAAGCGGGCGGCTGTGTTTAAGGGAAAATAAAAGTCAAAGTCAAATCAAAGTCAAAGTCTTCACCACAGAGGACACAGAGGAACACAGGGTAATACGAGCGAATCCACCACGGAGGCACTGAGTCACGGAGAAAGTCATTCACTGATGAAGAGCGCAGTCATCACCGCCCAAGCCAAGAGTGAGGAAGACTTCAAGCTTTTGACCGAAATGCTCGACGCATTGGGCTTTCGTTCGCGAGAGGTGGAAGAATATGGAAGCTTTCGCCTTAAGTCTTATTCCCCGTACGAGTCGACCCTGGAGGTTGTCTATCGCAAGAATGCCCGTGCTTATCCGGACTTGGAACTTGCAATATCGGACCCTGATTCTGCGGTCGAGATTATTAAGAAGATGGGTCTGAAGGTCGTCCGGGATGACTCGGGAGCAGCGCTTAGCCACCCCTGTCGGGATTTTTATGTGCAGATGCCTGGGGGAACGAGCATTTTGTTCCGTGGATTTCGAACCACGAATAGCTCGGAGCCGGCCCACTTCGCGATTGAAGGCAAACTGAGTGCTAGTGGCAGGAGTTTCGGCATCGTTGTCTCGCGCTTCAATTCGTTCATAACGGAAAGATTGCTGGCCGGGACGATCGATGGACTTCTGCGTTGCGGCGCGAGGTTCGCCGACGGTTACGACATCGTCCGCGTACCCGGGGCATTTGAGATTCCGTCCGCTGCGCGCACGCTGGCCGAGACTAACAAGTACGACGCGGTCATTTGTCTCGGGTGTTTGCTGCGTGGCGATACAGCGCACTACGACGTGATTGTCAACGAAGTTACGCGCGGGATTGGGCAGTCGGCGCAGGAGACGGGCGTGCCGCATGCTTTTGGCGTGCTTACGTGCGAGACTTTGGAGCAGGCTATTGACCGGGCTGGGTTGAAGATGGGGAACAAGGGATTCGAGGCGGCGCTGGCGGCGGTGGAGATGGCTTCGCTCGGGCAGGCTATCGCCGGTCAGCGATCAGATGTCGGCAGGAAGCAGGTTCCTCGCTCCGCTCGGAATGACAAATCCAAGAAGTTCCAGGCCTCGAAGACGAAGCGCAAATAATCCTTCCTCTACAGTAAACTGACAACTGGCCACTGATCACTGGCCACTGCTCTTATGGGTACACGCCGCAAATCTCGAGAACTGGTGCTGCAGATGCTGTTTCAGGCGGATATGGGCAAGCAGACTGTGGATCATGTGCAGCGCACGTTCTGGGCGGAGCATGGCGGGACCAGCGCGGAGGTGCGCGGGTTCGCGGAAGATTTGTTCCGGGTGGCGACGGACCGCGGCACGGAAATCGACAAACTGATTGAGCGGCACGCCGAACATTGGCGCATGGAGCGCATGGCGGCGGTGGATCGCAACCTGCTGCGCGCCGGAGTGGCGGAGTTCCTGGGCTATCCCGAGACGCCACGGGCGGTGGTGATCAATGAAGCGCTTGAGATCGCGCGAAAATTCTCGAGCCTGGAGTCGGTGCAGTTCGTCAACGGAGTGCTGGATAGTGTGGCGAAGGATCTGGAGAAGCCGGCGTAAGGTCGCCGCGTCTCGTCCCAGCGCCTGAAGGCGCGACTCATGATGTGGCGCTTGCGGTATGCCTGAAGGCATGCCCAGATACGACCCCTCCCTGATAAAAAATCCTTCCTGGCGCGAAGCTCTCCTGGGCGGGATTCGTCTCGATGCGAACCTCTCTTCCGCAGGCTACGGCCGGACGGCCACCATATTCAGCGCGCAATTGGATCCGGTATAGCAAAAGCTGTTGGGAGAGTCGGGGAGCAGCGAGAAGAAAACCTGCATCCGATCGAGGGAAAGCGGAATGCTGACCTCGTGCAGCAGTCCATCGGAGCCCGCCACGTAGATCAGCGTCCCATCCACGGTGATGTCAGCGGCAATGGGAATTGCGTTGTTGACGAGCGGGATGGCAGAGGTGGAGTTGGTGCTGAAGTCATAGACGAGGACGCCAAGGTCGCTGGTGACGATGTAGGCCTGGGCCGCGTCTGGTGAAAGGAAAAAGTTTATGGGATGGAAAGTGCCCTGGCCGATATTGATATGAAACGGCGAAAAGAAAGTCGCCGGAGTGGTCAGGGGCTGGATTTGGGCCACCGTGACTTGCTGCGGACAAAGCGCTGTGAGCGGTGGCATGAAAGAGTTGGTGGCGATGACGTCGATACCCGTGTTATCGAGGCCGAAGAAAAAGTCCAGACCTAAGGTTTCGAGATCCGCGGGCAGCATTGTGCCGCCAAATGTGCTGCCCATGGGCACGTTGCCGGCCGGCACCATTTTCAGGAAGATCGGCGGAGCGGGTAGCGGCGGGCCAGGCGGGGTCAGGGTCACCGAAGAGTTATCGCAGGTATTGTAGACGGCGAGGGTGCCGGGAGAGGTTCCGCCGCCTAGCAGGGCAAACGACCCGGAGGAATTGAAAGCGACAGAGGTGGCTGGCGCGGGCAAAGAAATAGGAGGCTGCAGGGCTTGCAGCGTGGAATATATGTTCAAAGTGTTGCCGCCATCGCCGACGATAAGGGTTTGCAAGCCATCGGGGGAAAATGCAGCAGCCGTTGCACTATTAATGTTCAATGGTGTGGCGGAAGAGGATGGCTTGACGATATAGACCTGGTTAGGAGTGGAGATGGTATCCGAGAAGACAGCGGAGCTCCCGTTGTGCGAGACGGCGAGAATATTACCTGTCACTATGCCGAGCGCGGTGCCTGGAGCGGCCAAGAACGAGAATGGATTGGTGGTGCTTCCGATGTTGCCCGGAGTGACGGCGATGGCGCCGAATTCGCTGCCGGCGTAGCCTCTGTCTCCCGCCGGGTCGAAAAGGAGCGAATTGGGCGCAGCGGGCCAGGTGATGGCGCCCCCCGAAAGATTGGTGGCGGTGGAAATGTTGTAGAAGCCCACTGTGCACAGAGGATCGCTGTAGCAATCCTGACTGGTTGCAAATACGCTGGTCGCAGCCGTAGCGCCGGTTACTAATCCGGAGATCGCGGTGACGGGATAAACCGGTTGGGGAATGTAGATAGAGCCCGCAGGGAAACCAGCCGGATTCAGCGGGAATCCGACATTGCAGGCTGGCGGGGTGCAGGATGCGCTGATGGCAGCGGCCCCTGGCTGGGGAGTGATGACGGTGCAAGGGGCGCCAGGCGGGCATCCCGAAGTGGCTGAACCCGCAGCGAGCGCTGCGGGCGACGAGGAGATCCAGGTGAGCGGGGCCTTGGGCACGATACAGCCTTGTACGTCGACCGCCGTGGCGGTGATGGTTTCCGACGTACCTTTGTTGACCACGAAACTGGTTTCAGTGCTGCTTTGCGAGCCGGTCGCACCCAGTTCCAGCGCAATGCATTGCACCGGACAGGCCTCAAAGGTAGAGGCGGTAGAGGACTCACTGGAGGCGCCGGAAGCTGAGGCGATAATCTGGGTTTGCCCTGGGGTTGCGCCGGGAGATACGGTGACCTGGTTAGTTTGTACGTTGTAGGTAGGGTCCACAATCGGAGACAGCGTAGCCACGCTGTTGTTGCTTTGACTCCACGTAAAAGGTCCCACCGAGGCGGTGATGTCGTTGCCCTGGTAATAGGCGGTGGCCTGCAGGATTTCTGTTTGGTTTGTCGAAAGGCACGCACCATTGCTCGAATTGAATTTAAGGTTGCAGGCTGCGGGCAGCACGGTCTGGTTGGGGCAGGCGGGGGGTGGAGAATTAACCGGTGGAACCAGGCTGATCTGAATGTTATCGATGGGCCCATGAACGAAGATGAGGGTGGGCGGGCTAGTCACTCCCAGGGCTGAGGCCGTGACCGAAACCACGCCAGTGCCTGCGGGCGTGCAGAGAGTATAGGCCGGGGCATTCCAGGCGCCGGCACAGACCGCACCATTGGGTGCGACATCGAGTACCCCGGTGGGACTTGAGGGGTTTACGGCAAAAGTAAACGCGGTCCTAAGGACTGAGTTCGCGTTGTTGTATGCGCTGGCGGAGAGCTGCAGGGTGGTGCCCATTTGCATCGAGGTGCTGTTGCCTGGATTCAGAATGATTCTCACCGCGAAAGGTGAGCTTCCAGCAGGCTTGTGGCCGCCGCAGGCTGGCAAGAACAGGAATAAAGAGGTGATGATGACTACTAACGCCCACGCCCCGAAACGCAACCTTCCCATGCACCCTCTCGTCGCCTCACGGCTGTTGTCCCGCGGGCGAGCGCTCATATGGAATGGAAAACTTTTAGTGTAGAGAATGGAGACGGATTCAGCAAGTTGCCCTGCCCATGCGACCCTTTAGAGCCTTGTCGAACCACGGACGGACCAATCGCTCCGCTTCCGACAGTGGGATGCAAAAAGATGGGTTGACGATGTTTCCATTAAGTTGCTATAGTAGTTTGGTTCCGCGAGTCAATCCAGGCTTGGTGTGTGCCGTGAGTTCTGTGGAGTTGTGCGAGAACTTGCGGTAGAGCTTTTGAGAAATGCGTTTCCGGTGAAGTAGAAATGGTGAAGTGAAGTTAGGAGCCGGAAACTTTCCTCGCTGAAACGTTCCTGCGCTGCCTTTCGCCCTATCACGAGGGCTGCTAGAGTGCCTGAGTCAGGCGCGAAAGTGGTCTGCGAGAGGATATGCAGGACAGAGCTGGCGATACGGAGCACCCCCGGAGTTTTGGCCGGGTGCCACCGTCGGCAGCATAAATCTAGATTGGGACCCAAGAATCTCTCTCCGTGATTCGTGTGCGGCGAGAAGCATGGCTGGGCGATTATGCCCGCCAGTCCGGAGTGTGGTAAGCCTCCGGAAAAGCTGATGATGCCGTGCGCTGCCTGCCTGCGAGGGACGGATTTGGTGCGCGACTTTCGGTTCACGATTGCGGTGTTTGATAAGGAGCTGGAAAGAGTGCCTACTTTTAATCAGTTGGTGCGTGATGGGCGGAAGCGGCCGCGGTATAAGACGGCCAGTCCGGCGCTGCAGGGATGTCCGCAGAAGCGCGGGGTTTGCACCCGCGTGTATACGCAGACTCCGAAGAAGCCGAACTCGGCGTTGCGGAAAGTGGCGCGGGTGCGGTTGACCAACGGGATTGAGGTTACGACTTACATCCCCGGGGTTGGCCATAACCTGCAGGAGCACTCGATCGTGCTGATCCGCGGGGGCCGCGTGAAGGATCTGCCGGGCGTGCGCTATCACGTGATTCGCGGCACGCTGGATGCGGTGGGCGTGGCTGGGCGTCAGCAGGGGCGTTCGAAATACGGCGCCAAGAGAGCGAAGAAGGGGTAGTAAGGCAGGTTTCAAGGTTTCAGAGTTTCAAAGTTTCAAGGTCCACCGGACCTAGGGAACTCTGAAACCTTGAGACTCTGAAACCTTAGAAACCTGGAACTTGGAGTTTTATGCCACGTAAAGGACATACCGCAAAGCGGACCGTGCCAGCCGATGCCGTTTATGGCTCGAATCTGGTGACGAAGTTTATTAACTCGATGATGTGGCAGGGTAAGCGCTCGACCGCCGAGGGCATTTTTTATGAGGCTCTAACCAAAGTGCAGGAAAAGGGCGGCGACGAAGCTCTGAAGCTGTTCACGAAGGCGGTCGAGAATGCGAAGCCGTTGCTTGAAGTGAAGACTCGCCGGGTGGGCGGCGCCAACTATCAGGTACCGGTGGAAGTGAATGCCGACCGGCGTACGTCGCTCGCGATCCGCTGGCTGCTGACTTATGCGCGCGGGCGTGCTGAGCGCGGGATGGTCGACAAGTTGAGCAATGAATTGCTGGACGCGGCCAACGGTAAGGGCGCGGCCATCAAGAAGAAAGAAGATGTGCACCGCATGGCTGAGGCGAATAAGGCTTTCGCGCACTACAGATGGTAAGGAATACATAGGTCCTTCGCGGCAAAGAACGCCGCTCAGGATGACAAGAGTTAGGAGCTGACGGCTGAGAGCTGACAGCTGATTTTGGAGCCCAGAAAGAGTTAGAAAGTCGTGCCTAGAACAGTCCCATTAGAACGCTGCAGGAACATCGGCATCATGGCGCACATTGATGCCGGAAAGACCACTACGACGGAGCGCATCCTGTTCTATACGGGAAAGACGCACCGCATCGGAGAGGTGCACGAAGGCACTGCGACCATGGATTGGATGGAGCAGGAGCAGGAACGCGGCATTACGATTACTTCCGCGGCGACGACCTGCACCTGGCGCGACATTCGCATTAACATCATCGATACTCCGGGCCACGTGGATTTCACGGCCGAAGTGGAGCGCTCGTTGCGCGTGCTGGACGGCGCGGTGGCTGTGTTTGACGCGGTGCACGGGGTGCAGCCGCAGTCGGAAAAAGTTTGGCGTCAGGCGGACAAGTACGGCGTGCCGCGTATTTGCTTTATTAATAAGATCGACAAGATGGGCGCGGATTTCGAGCATGCCGTCGATACCATCCGCAAGCGGTTGAGCGCCAAGCCCGTTGCCATTCAGATTCCGATCGGGCAGGAAGACAAGTTCAAGGGCGTCATCGATCTGATTAATATGAAGTCGATCATCTGGCAGGATGATACGATGGGCGCCGAGTACATCACCGAAGAAATCCCCACCGACCTGAAAAAGAAAGCCGAAGCGTTTCACGCCCAACTAGTCGAGAGCATTGCCGAGAACGACGACGAAATCCTGCACAAGTTTCTGGAAGGCGAAGAGATTACCGCGGATGAGCTGCGGGCGTCGCTGCGCAAGTCGACGATTGCTTTGAAGGTGTTCCCGGTAGTGGTGGGAACGGCCTTTAAGAACAAAGGCGTGCAGCCGCTGCTGGATGCCGTGGTGGATTATCTGCCTTCGCCGCTCGATGTGCCGGAGACGCATGGGTTGAATCCTGATAACGGGGAGCAGATCTTCCGCAAGCCGGATGACAAAGCGCCGTTTTCGGCGCTGGCGTTCAAGATTATGGCTGATCCATTTGTCGGCCAGCTGACGTTTATCCGCGTTTATTCGGGACAGCTTAAGACTGGAGACTCGGTGCTGAACACGGGTCGGCGCCGGAGTGAGCGCATTGGGCGGCTGCTGAAGATGCACGCCAACAAGCGGGAAGAAATCAGCGAGATTCTGGCGGGAGACATTTGCGCAGCAGTCGGGCTCAAAGGCGTTAGCACGGGCGACACGATTTGCGATGAGAAGCATCCCATCGCGCTTGAATCAATTACGTTTGCGGTTCCCGTGATTTCGGTTGCGGTCGAGCCGAAGACGAAAGCCGATCAGGAAAAAATGGGGATGGCGCTGGGACGTCTGGCGCAGGAAGACCCTACCTTTAAAGTTCACACCGATCCCGACAGCGGACAAACCATCATCAGCGGCATGGGCGAGTTGCATCTGGAGATCATCGTCGACCGCATGATGCGCGAGTATAAGGTTGAGGCCAACGTCGGCAAGCCGCAGGTGGCTTATCGCGAGACCATTCGCAAGCATTCCGAGGCGGAAGGCAAATACATTCGCCAGACCGGCGGACGCGGGCAGTATGGGCACGCCAAGATTCGGCTGGACCCGCAACCGGCGGGGACGGGCTACGAATTCGTCAATGACATTATTGGCGGTTCGGTGCCGAAGGAATTCATCAAGCCGATCGATCAGGGAATTCAGGAAGCGCTGGAGGGTGGAATTCTGGCGGGCTATCCCATGGTCGATGTGAAGGCTACGCTGTATGACGGCAGCTATCACGATGTTGATTCGAACGAAATGGCGTTCAAGATTGCCGGATCGATGGCGTTCAAGGAAGCTGCTCGGAAGGCTTCACCGGTGCTGTTGGAGCCGGTGATGGCGGTGGAAGTGGTTACGCCGGAGGATTACGCCGGTGTGATTATGGGCGACTTGAGTTCGCGGCGCGGACGGATTGAAGGCATGGAGCATCGCGCGGGGTCGCAGGTGATCAAGGCGATTGTGCCCCTGGCTGAGATGTTTGGTTATGCGACGCACATGCGTTCATCGACGCAGGGGCGGGCTGAGTACTCGATGCATTTTGCGCGTTATGAGGAGGCTCCGCGGTCAGTGGCGGAGGAAATCATCGCGAAGGTGCAGGGGACTACGAAGTAGAAGCGCTCGTGGTGAGCGATTTGCAGATTTGAGATCCTTCGGCGCCAAAGAACGGCGCCTCGGGATGACAAGCTGAAGGTTGAGGAAAGAATATGGCGAAAGAGAAATTTGATCGCAATAAGCCGCACTGCAACGTCGGGACGATTGGTCATATTGATCATGGCAAGACCACGTTGACGGCGGCCATCACGAAGGTTTTGTCGAAGCACAATCCGAAGAATACGTTCCGGTCTTTTGACAGCATTGATAACGCTCCGGAGGAGAAGGCGCGCGGCATCACCATTGCAACGGCGCACGTGGAGTATGAGACGCCGAACCGGCACTACGCGCACGTGGATTGCCCGGGCCACGCCGATTACATCAAGAATATGATCACGGGCGCGGCGCAGATGGATGGCGGGATTCTGGTGGTGGCTGCGACGGATGGTCCGATGCCGCAGACGCGCGAGCACGTGCTGCTGGCGCGGCAGGTGGGCGTGCCGTATCTGGTGGTGGCGTTGAATAAAGTGGATGCAGTGGACGATCCTGAGCTGCTTGAGTTGGTTGAACTGGAAGTGCGGGAGTTGCTGAAGAGCTACAAGTTCCCGGGCGACGATGTGCCGGTGGTGCGGGTTTCGGCTCTGGGCGCGCTGAATGGCGAAGAGAAGTGGGAGAAGCAGATCGACGCGTTGATGGAAGCGGTGGACAAGAGCATTCCGCAGCCGGCGCGCGAGTTGGACAAGCCGTTCCTGATGCCGATTGAAGATATTTTCTCGATTCAGGGACGCGGCACAGTGGTCACGGGTCGTATCGAGCGTGGCAAGGTGAAAGTGGGCGAGGAAGTTGAAATCGTGGGCTTCCGCGACACGCGCAAGACGGTGGTGACTGGCGTCGAAATGTTCAAGAAGCAACTTGACGAAGGGCTGGCTGGCGACAATGCAGGGCTCTTGCTGCGCGGCATTGCGAAGGAAGATGTCGAGCGCGGGATGGTGCTGGCGAAGCCAGGGTCGATTACTCCGCACACGAAGTTCAAGGCGGAGGTTTACATCCTGACGAAGGAAGAAGGTGGACGGCATACGCCGTTCTTCAAGGGATACCGTCCGCAGTTTTATTTGCGCACGACTGACGTGACCGGAGTGGCGGAGTTGCCGG
>Ga0209274_10000128_pt1 | contig 64138 bp, 59 predicted proteins | sample HubBroMetageREF1_FD_188343 | JGI IMG/M metagenome (GOLD analysis project Ga0209274, IMG submission 188343) | Reference soil microbial communities from the Hubbard Brook experimental Forest, New Hampshire, USA - Hubbard Brook CCASE Soil... | ecosystem: Environmental > Terrestrial > Soil >...
CCCGGATGGAACGGAACTCTAGTCGGGCTTGCGCCACACGGTGGCCCGCGCCACAGACGACTAAATGCGGGGTTGCGGCAGATGTCGTCACAGAAACTCTTGGATCAGCGACTTGATGGGAGTACCATATCTTTGCTAAAACTGGCAGCAGCCCAGATCGCTTCTCGCCGATTTCGAATTGTGAAAGACACGATCGCCGGAGCCTCATGAAAATCACCGACACAATTGGATCGCTGTTAAAGAATAAGGGCGGCGATCGGGCGCTGTCCGTAACCCCCGATCAGTCCGTCTATGAGGCCATTGAGAAGATGGCGGCGGAAAGCATCGGAGCACTGCTCGTGATGTCCGAGGGCAGGCTGGTCGGCATCCTGTCGGAGCGCGACTACGCCCGCAAGGTGATCCTCAAGGGACACTCCTCCAAAGAGACTCTTGTGCGGGAGATCATGTCCAGCCCGGTGGTCTTCGTTACTCGTCAAAACACGGTGGACGATTGCATGGCCATTATGACCAACCACCGTTTTCGTCATCTTCCCGTCGTCGAGAATGACGTGGTTGTAGGTGTGGTGTCGCTTGGCGACCTCGTCCGCTGGATTATCTCCGGTCAGGCAGAAACCATCCACGAGTTGGAAGGGTACATTACAGGGCGATATCCCGGCTGAGCGGGCGTCGTCCGGGGTTGGCGGCCACTCCGGCAAATTTTGTGCCTGTTTCCGGCGTCCTTTCGGGGTATAATTCAGCCCGTCTCACCCGTATGTGAGGCCTCGGGTGGGCGGTCAGCTTTTTAGCACACTTTTTGCCAACTAGTCCGATTCAGCATATTCAGGAGCCTTGCATGGATGCACCGGCCACTGGGACGAAATCTGGGAATCCCCAAGCTGTCAAGCATGAAGATCGCAATACGTGGATTTTCACCGCGTACGCAATTTGTGGGATTGTGTTTTTCGCGATACTTGCTTACTACGCTTGCCTGTATTTTATGACCTAGCAATTTTAGGATAGGCGTGGTTGCAATCGGACGAAAGAAGAGTCCACGTGGCGGGCGCGCTGGAGTGTATCCGCCCCTTCCTTCCAAGTGATTTCAATTTTTTTCGGAAATCTTATAAGGGGAGTGGATCGTCGTCGAGATTCTGCTCGTCAAGAGTCTGTTCCTGGTCACGCTTCCTGCCATAGCGAAAAGCCAACCCCACACCCAGTGTCATGACTCCGAAGGGCGGAGCCACCAGGACGGCAACGCCTCTGGTAATGGCCCTCTGTCCGTCTTTGGAAGTTGCCGAAGCCGTGCTGTAGCACATGGCACAGCCTTGGGCGAACGCGGGAATCGTCCACAAGCACAGAAGCACAACCAGCAGGGCAGCGCTGCGCCTTATCGCATGTGTCTTCGCGAGTTTCAGCGAAGGCTTCACTTTGCCCCCAAAGAGAGAATGCGTAATGCATCCGGAAAGAAGACCATCATCATGGCCAGACAAAACACCAGCGAGCACATGGTAAGCCATTTCATGCGCGACACCTCGTATTTCATGTGCATGAAATAGCCGATGATGAGCGTGGCTTTGACGAAGGACAGACCCATCAGTATCACCAGCATGCGCTTGGGTTCCATGTTCTGATAGCCGAGGTAAACTTCGACTGCCGTCAGAACGAGAAGAGTTCCCCACACCCAAAAGAAAGGAGTGACACTGTGGTGGCGTTGCTCCTCGGCCACGCGTTCTTCAATTGCCTGCTGAAAAGCGTCTTCCATAAGTTATCTTTCCTGACTACTATCCAGTCTCCTAGACGATCTTGGTGGACATGATGTAGACGAGTGGGAAGATGAACATCCACACCAGGTCCACAAAGTGCCAGTACAGGCCGGCGACCTCGACGTCGGCGGCGTCATAAACCTTCGGCTTCAGCCACAAAATCAGGGAGCATACAAGCGCCGCAATCAGCAGCACGTGGGCTCCATAGTGGAACGGACTGTAGGCGGGCGTCGCCAGCCACGCCACCAGCCAAAGCGCGAATAGAATCGGGATGAACTTACGCCGCAGCGCGATGACACCCAGATAAACCACTCCCAGCGTGACGTGCAGCATGTGCATTCCGGTGAGCCCAAAAAAAGTTGCCGCGAACTGGGGCACGGTTTTGGATACATTGGCGAATTCGGATGCGGTCTCCTGGCCGGGAACTGCCGGGAAGACGGATAGACGAAGACCGTCGTTGATCAGGTGGCTCCATTCTTTCGCATGGAGAACAATAAAACCGATCCCGCACGCCATGGTAGCCAATAGATAGATGACCCGGTTCCTTTCGTTTCCCCGCGCGGCCGCATTCACGGCCAGGACCATCGTGAGCGAACTGGTCAACAGGAATGCGGTCATGATGGTGGCATTGACGATGCTTGTGGAATGGAACGGCGTCGGCCAATCTGCGATGGAGATGCGTCCGTAGCTGTAGGCATACAGCAACGCGCCGAAAGTCAGCGAGTCGGAGAGCAGAAACAACCACATCCCGATTTTCTTCGAATACGTGCCAAACAGCGACGGCTCATACATGGCCGAGGTATCGATCGCCGCGGCGTTGTGCGGCAAGGCAGCTTCCGCCATGCGTTCGGTCTCCTTTTTCTGTCTAACTACCTGCCTAACAGCTATGTGTATCTACAACTGACTGACTGATGTTGTTTGGCTAGTGTGCGAACTCCAGCAGAGCCAGAATGTAAATCCACAGCAGCGCCATAAAATGCCAATACCAGGCGGTGACATCAACCACAATCCGACGCGATGCTAAAGGCCGGTTCAACATGACAGCTGTTCCGGCTACCAGCAGGGCGATAATTCCTCCGAGCAGATGCGCGGCGTGCCCGCCAGTGAGCAGATAAACGAAAGAACTGCTGGGACCAGTGGCGACGTAGAAACCGCGCGACGCCAACTCCTTCCAGGCCAGCCATTGGCCCGCCACGAAGCCCAGGCCAAGAACGATGGTCAATCCAAGCCAGGGAAATCTCCTTTCCTTTCCGAGAGACACTCCCGGAATGGAGTGCACGGGTTCGAGCGCGACTTGCCGCGCCAGTTGTCGCCGCGCCAGCTCGATGGTTACGCTGCTCACCAGCAGCATACAGGTATTGATCAGAAACAGCAGTGTGGGCAAAGGCACGGGCATCCAGTCGTGCACCACGGTGTTCGTGTGTGGGTCAAAGGTCGGCAGCCCCTGACGCACTATATAGGCGCTAGTGAAGGAAACGAACAACATTAAGATTGGCGTTAGAGCGACAGCCAATCCGAGACGTGCCCGGCGCAATCGTGCTCCGTAGTCAGGCGAGCCGGGATCGGGACGCCCGCCGTCTCCACCGCCACCTGTTACTGGCGGCAGATCGGCGCGGTTGCCCTGTGAGGTTGTGGGGCGCGGCGCCGGAATCGTTGGAGTAAAGCTCGCCATACCTGGACTCTCTTAATGTGCCGCCACGGCTGTCGGGTCAGTTTGCATTATGTAGTCGCGCGGCGCTCCCGGCACGCTGTATTCGTACGGGCCGTTGTGGACTACCGGCGTGCGTCCGCCGAAATTGTCGTGTGGAGGCGGAGTGGCTGTGGTCCACTCCAGCGTGGTTGCCTCCCAGGGATTATCGCTAGCCTTCGGTCCCTTGAACATGCTCCAGAACAGATTGAAGAGGAAGATCAGCTGAGCCGCGACGGTCACGATTGCCGCGTAAGTCATAAACGTGTTCAGACCAATCAAGGGATGCAGATAGTTGAGCTCGGTCAGTTGAGAGTAGCGCCGGGGTTGCCCCGCCAATCCCAGATAGTGCATCGGCATGAAGATGCAATAGGTGCCGATCAGCGTAAAAAAGAAGTGGATGCGCGCCAGCTTCTCGTTCATCATTCGACCAAACATCTTGGGGAACCAATAGTAAGTCGCGGCAAAGATACCGAAAATGGCGGCCACGCCCATGATCAGATGAAAGTGACCAGGCACAAAAGCGGTGTCGTGCAGTGGGATATCGAGCGCCGGCTGAGCCAGGAACGGACCGCTCAATCCGCCGGAAACAAACAACGACACAAAGCCGATGGCAAACAGCATCGGCGACTGGAATCGTATGCGCGCTTTATGAAGCGTCCCCAGCCAGTTAAAGGTCTTGATGGCGGATGGCACTCCGATCGCCATGGTCATGATCGAAAAAGCAAAAGCCGTGTAAGGACTCATGCCACTCATGAACATGTGATGTCCCCACACCATGAACCCGAGCAGGCCGATTGACAGCATGGCATACACCATCGCCTTGTAACCAAAGATCGGCTTGCGGGAAAACGTCGAGAGTACTTGCGAGGCCACACCCATCCCGGGAAGGATGGCGATGTAAACCTCGGGATGACCGAAGAACCAGAAAAGGTGCTGCCAGAGCAGCGGCGAACCACCTTTATGTCCGGTGAGCTGGCCGTTAATGGTGCCCAGCGGCAGAAAGAAGCTGGTACCAAGGTTGCGGTCCATGAGGAGAAGGATGCCGGCCGAGAGTAGAACTCCAAAGGCCAGCAAGCCCAGGATGGCGGTGATGAACCACGACCAGCAGGTCAGTGGCATGCGAAACATGCTCATGCCCTTAGCGCGCATGTCGAGCGTGGTGGTAATGAAATTGAGAGCGCCCATGAGCGACGCGATGCAGAAAAGCGCGATGCTGGTGATCCAGAGATCCGCGCCCAGACCCTCACCTGGCCCGGCGGATTGCAGCGCACTCAGCGGGGCGTACCCGGTCCAGCCGTGAAGAGGCGCTCCGCCCACTACAAAAAAGGCTGCTAGCATCACGATGTAAGCAACGAAGGTCGTCCAAAACGAAAGCATATTCAGGACGGGGAACGCCATGTCAGGCGCGCCGATTTGTATAGGCAGAAAATAATTGCCGAAGCCGCCTTGAGGCGCAGTCGTCAGCACAAAAAACACCATGATGGTGCCGTGCATGGTGACCAGGCTGAGATAGGTTTCCGGTTTGATCTCGCCCAGAAACGGAAGGATCGCCGTCGGCCAGATGAGATGGAACCTCATCAACAACGAGAGAAACATGCCGACGAAAACCGCGCTGAGCGCGAGGAAGTAATATTGCAGGCCAATGACCTTATGGTCGAGGCTGAAAACCCATTTGCGGATGAAGCCTTGAGGGGCTCCGTGTGGGTGGGGATCCTGGGCAACCATTTATTGTTTCTCCGCCTCTCGAGCTGCCAGCCATTTGTCAAATTCGTCCTGGCTGACGACCTTCAATATGCCGTGCATCTTGTAGTGACCGAGCCCGCACAGTTCCGCACAAGCGATTTCGAAGTCACCCGTTTCGGTTGGCGTGAAGTGCATATGGATCGCCAGGCCGGGCACGGCGTCTTGCTTGAAGCGCATGGCAGGAACAAAAAAACTATGGATCACGTCGTGCGCGCGCAAAATGACTTCCACCTCGCGGTTCACAGGCACTTCCATAATTCCGGTCACCACGTCATCCTTCGATGCCGGATCCGCCGGGTCCAGGCCCAAGGCCGCTTCTCCTCCTGCGGACGGATCTTCCAACTCGGGTCGAGCGATTCCAAACTTGCCGTCAGGACCGGGATAACGGAAATACCAGGCGAACTGCATGCCTGTGACCTCCACCTGCGTAGCGCCCTCCACCGCCGGGCGAAAACGTTCCGCCGCCCAGATGGGACTCCCCATCAAGTTCAACCCGATGAACAGGATCGCGGTGAGAGTGGTCCAAACGATTTCCAGCGTGAGGTTGCCGTGGGAATAGTCGGCGCGGGCAGCGGAAGGCTGTTCGCGATATCTCCACACGAAATATCCCAACGCCAACTGGGCGGCTACGAAGATCGCGCCCATGAGGATGAACGTAACGGTGAACTGGTGGTCAATCGCGGCGGTTGCGGCGGACGCTCCGTGGGGGAACCACCAGGTCTTGGCGACGAAGAAATACGTGCTGAAGAAGGTAATTAGCCAGATTACACAGAGAAGAACCAGCCCCATGTACCAAGACCTCCTGCCCGACTCGAATAGATCGGCCTTCCCACCCGCTAGAGAATGCCGAAATCGATGCGACCGCTCGTGAACGAACGGAAGTGTACCACAGCTTGTTGTGATTTAGGCAAGGGAGTGTGAGCTCCGTTCTTCCGCGAACTCACGGTCGATTTTATTTTGTGTGATGCGAACTTCGCGCAATGTTGCATTGACGAGCGCGGCGGTTTTTGAGTAACATCGTTTTCACCTCTGGGGATCGATGGGAATGGCACGGATTTCGGAACGTGTTGGTGTAGTCCTTTTCCAACTCGGTGGACCCGATTCACTGGAGGCAGTCGAACCCTTCCTTTATAACCTTTTCTGCGATCCCGACATCATTGACTTCCCGTTTTCCAGGATTGGCAGGCGCGCGCTGGCGCGGCTGATCTCAAAGACGCGCGCGAAAAAAGCAGCCCAGCATTACGCAGGCATCAATGGCGGTTCGGGTGGGTCGCCCATTCGCCGGTTCACCGAGCAGCAGGCGGCCGCTCTCGAAGCACGCCTGATGCTTGACGGTGTCGACGCGCGCTGCGTGGTCGCGATGCGCTACTGGCACCCCTTCACCGCCGAGGCGATCGAACAACTTCACGACGCCGACGTGGACCAAGTCGTCCTTTTACCTCTTTACCCCCAATATTCGAGCACGACGATCGGCAGCAGCTTGAACGAGTGGCGACGGCTGTGGACGGGCGCAGTCCCGACTTCCTGTGTCGAGCCTTTTTATCGTGATCCGATGTACATCGCCGCCGTAGTGGAGAGGATTGACGAGGCGCTTGCCTGTTTTCCCGATCCGCCGGCTGTGCCGCTGGTCTTCAGCGCGCACGGCGTACCGGTGTCAGTGATCGAGAAGGGTGATCCTTACCAGCGGCAAATTGAAGAGACCGTGGCCCTGGTGATGGAGCAGGGAGGATGGTCCAATTCCTCCGACTCCAATGACCATCGCCTGTGCTATCAGAGCAAAGTAGGTGCCAGCCGTTGGCTGGAACCGTCGTTGCACCAGACGCTGCGGCAATTGGCCGGCGAGAAGCGGCGCGAAGTTTGCATCGTCCCAATTTCATTTGTCTCCGACCACGTTGAGACCCTGGCAGAGATTGATCATCATGCGCGAGAGGAAGCCCGGCTGCTCGGCATTGAGCACTTTGAGATGACGCGAGGCCTCAACGACTCGCCAACATTTATTCAGGCTCTCGCTGGGCTGGTCTTGGCAGCAATCGGTCAACCGGAAACGATGGTTGAGGATCAGGAAAGGGAACCGGCGGCGCATTCCATGGTCGCCGATTGAAGCACGAGAAACAGATTCAGGAGGACGAGGATCATGGCTGAAAACCCGGATGCGCCCAAAACGCCCCCGGCCGGAAGCGGAGCGTCTACTCCGTATGTTGGTTCGGGTGCAGTCGGCACCTCGAAGGCGGCCGCCTCGGCGGGCGTGGCCGCGGTTGGTCCGGAAGACAGTAAGATCAACCAGCACCGCCGCCGGCTCGTCTGGGTGTCTGTCACAGCTTTTCTGACTGCATGGTTTCTGGCTTTTTTCCGTTTTTTTCTGCCTCGCACTCTTTTCGAACCAGCCACCATCTTCAAGATCGGCTACCCCTCCGACTACGGTTTGGGCGTGGACACGAAATGGCAGCAGAAGTATCGCATCTGGGTCGATCGCAGACCCGATCGCATCTTTGTTATCTACGCTCGTTGTACCCACCTGGGCTGCACGCCTGATTGGAAGGCCAGCGAAAACAAATTCAAATGTCCTTGCCACGGGAGCGGCTACGATGACGAAGGGATCAATTTCGAAGGGCCTGCGCCTCGGCCTATGGACCGCGCCTTCGTGCAACTGGCTCCAGACGGCGAAATCATCGTGGACACTTCGCGGCTTTATCAGTGGCCCAAGGGTCAGCCGAGCGCCTTTAATGATCCGGGAGCGTTTTTGCCGACATAAGTCTGACTTGAGCTCGTTTGAATAGTCAGCGGCCCATCGGTTGACTAGCCAGATGTGACAGAAGAAGAAAAGAGACGAAAATGGCTGAAGGAAATGGCTCGAACGGAACGAACGGCGGCAAGAACGAGAAGAGCGAGAAGGCAACCGGCATCCTGAGTCGAGTGGCTACCGAAGTAAAGGCCGACGTGCAGTCTCTCAAGACAGACATGCCGGCTAAGGCCAAGGAACAGGTCGATCTTCTCAAGGACCCGACCAAGACTCAGGTTTTCACCTCCATCTTTCGTCACAAGCACGACGACACCCCGCGCAATCGCGCTCTGGGCGTGCTGTCGAACGTCTTCCTGCATTTGCATCCGGCCAAGATCAATCGCGACGCGGTGCGCTACAGCTTTACCTGGGGCATGGGAGGAATCACGTTTTACCTGTTCATCGTGCTCACCTTTACGGGCGTGCTGCTGATGTTCTATTACCATCCCACCAAGGTGCAGGCGTTTCGCGATGTGCTCTATCTGGAGCATGACGTGCCCTTTGGAAAGCTGTTGCGCAACATGCATCGCTGGGCGGCGCACCTGATGGTGATCACCGTCTGGCTGCACATGTTCCGCGTGTTTCTGACCGGCTCCTACAAAAAGCCCCGCGAGTTCAACTGGAATATTGGGGTGCTCCTGCTGGTCTTCACACTGCTGCTTTCATTCACCGGATATCTTCTACCCGATGATCAACTCGGTTTCTGGGCGGTTACCGTCGGCACCAACATGGCCCGCGCTACACCGCTCCTCGGTCACGAGGGTCCCTTCGGTCACATGTTGGGCATGACTCCATATAATGACGTTCGCTTCGGATTGCTGGGCGGCTCGATCGTGGACGCTAACGCGCTTCTGCGTTCCTACATCTGGCATTGCATCGGTATTCCGATCGTCGCTTCGGTGTTGATGATCGTGCACTTCTGGCGCGTACGCAAGGATGGCGGCATCTCGGGCCCGGCGGCGGTCGTGCTCGAATCCGAAGTCAAGGAGGCGCGCAAATAGTTATGGACTGGAAGCAATTGTGGGACATCGCCTCCGCCCCTGACAACGTGCCCATCGTGGCACTGATTCCACTGCTCGCCTTCTATATCTATCTGGCATGGAAGCAGGCGCACGCCAACGATCAGTTGATCACGCAACTGGAAGGCGACGCGGTGGCGGCTAAAACCCAATATCGCAAGACTTGGCCTTTTCAGCCGGGATGGCAGAAAGAAATTCACGTGTGGCCATTTCTGCTTCGGGTCGAATTTCTGGCCGCCATCATCGTCACCATCATCCTGATGATCTGGTCGATCACGCTGAACGCGCCGCTGGAAGAACCGGCGAATCCGAACTTGACCATGAATCCGGCCAAGGCGCCGTGGTACTTTCTCGGCCTCCAGGAAATGCTGGTGTATTTCGATCCCTGGATTGCCGGGGTCGTGATGCCGACACTGATCATCATCGGGCTGATGGTGATTCCATATATAGATACCAACCCGCTGGGCAGCGGCTACTACACGTGGAAGCAACGCAAGTTTGCCATCGGAACATTCCTCTTCGGCTTCATTATTCTGTGGGTCTCGATGATCATCATAGGGACCTTCATTCGCGGGCCAGGATGGCAATGGTTCTGGCCGGGACAAACCTGGGACCACAACCGCCTCATTTATGAGGTGAACCGCGATCTGCCTGACCTCTTCGGAATCACCGCCAACTGGGCAAAAGCGGTCTTCGGAGCGGTGGTGGTGGGCGGCTTTTACGGGTTGGGCGGGTTCGCCCTGCACGGCTTCTTCCGGCGCAATAATCCAAAGGATTACAAGCGCATGAGTTTCTTGCAGTATTCGATCATGATGTTCTTTGTGCTGACGATGTTCGCCCTGCCGATCAAGATGCTGCTGCGGCTTTTGTTCCATATCAAGTATGTGTGGATCACGCCCTGGTTCAACGTTTAGGTGAGTGTGGAGGCGGCCCTTTGCCCCGCCGGGACGGGGCGTAGCCCCGTCCCCACAACTTTAGGAGGAAGTGGTGCCCGAAAAGCCCGTTCCCGAGAATGATCCGCTAGTCCAGAAATCAATGGCTACCTGGTATGTGGTGACGATGGTTATCCTGACCGCGTCGCTATTCTGGGCCCTGTGGGACGAAGATTTCGGACAGCGTCCCTGGAAAGCCTTCCAGCGCGAATGGAAGGACCGCTACTCCACGTTTCTGAAGACGGCTCGTTCCAGTTCGGCGCAATCGGAAAAAGAGGTCGAGGGCAATAGCGATTACCAGAAGCTGAAGAAAAATTACGAGCAAGCATTTCAGCAGGCGGCGCCGCGTACGAAGGAGATCAACGACCAACTGCGCACTCTCAGCGCGAAGATCCTCGCGGTGCAGAACATCTTCACCGATCGCCGCGCCTACGTAAACGCCCTGACCTACGATATCGAGACCACCACCAGCGCCTCCTCCAAACAAAGCAAGCTCAAAGATCTGGAGAAGTACAAGCAGGAGACGGCGGTAGTCGAATACCCGGACGGCAGCAAGAAGACTTATACCTACCCGCAGCTCGAGGAAACCTACAACGACCTCAAGACGCAACGAGCCGAACTCAGCGCCGAACTGGGAGAGTTGATCAAGCCCGTCAGCGACGGAAAAGCGAAGCTGGACGCGTTTGTGTCGGAGAACATGGTGAACCTGACGCCGGCACAGATTCGCGGTTTGCAAGACAAAACGGAGGCGTTGGACCCGTCGATCCTGCAGATCAATGTGGCCGAGGCCAATATCGTGGATCGCTGCGAATCCTGCCACATGGGGATCCGCGAGCCGGTGAAGCTGACTGCGGCGTCGATGGCGCCAAAAGGAAAATCGCCCGACGAATATGCCCGCGCCTTCACCAGTCATCCCGAGCCGGGACTGCTGAAGACGCATGATCCGGACAAGTTCGGCTGTTCACCCTGTCACCAGGGAAACGGGCGGGCCACCACCAGCGTTGAGAAAGCACACGGAAATTACGAGCATTGGCTCTGGCCCCTGTTTCCGAAACCGAATTTCGAGGCGGGCTGCCAGACTTGCCACGCTGCCGACATGCTGCTGGTAAGCGGCGACGTGGGCTGGACTCTCAGCGAGGGCAAAGACTTGTATCGCCAGCGCGGATGCGTGGGCTGCCATCGTTTCGAGGGCTATGACAAGGAACCGGAAGACCTGAACTCCATGGCACAACAGATCAAACAAATGGAGCAGGAGAAGAAAGAGAACCTGAAGGAGTCCGCGTTCTTGATGAAGCAGGCCGATGCCGCGCAGTCAAACCAGGAAGCCAATCGTCTGAATGACCAGGCGGTGGCGCTGCGGGTCGCGAACAGCAAACTGGAATTGCGCATCGTCCAACTCGACCGAACCACGAAGAGCCTGCTGCAGGACATGAAGAAAGTCGGACCCAACCTGAAGGACGTCCGGTTGAAGCTCAACAAGAACTGGATTCCAGTGTGGCTGAAGAAGCCGACCGATTTTCGTCCCACGACGCGGATGCCGAATTTCCGGCTGAATGACCAGCAGATTCAGGCGATCTCAGCGTATCTCTGGCAGTCGGCGTTACCCGACTCGCCGGTGAAGCATGCTCCGGGAAATGCCGGCCGAGGCAAGGAACTGTTCGAAACGCGCGGATGCCTAGGATGCCATTCTATCAGCGAAGGCGATCAGATGCAGGGTGGAACATTTGCCGCCAACCTGACGCGCGTTGGCGAAAAGGCAAACTACGATTACCTCGTGCGCTGGGTGCACAACGCGCGTCAGCGCACGCGCCCCTATTGTCAGTACGAGAAAAAGGACATCGGTCCCGAGGACTATGCGAAGAAGGGATTGCCCTACGTCTTCGACCTCGAACACAGCAAGTGTCCGAACGACGGCCATGAACTGCAAGTCCAGAACATGACGGTCATGCCCAGCCTGCGGCTGACCGAGCAGGATGCCTCGGACGTCGCCTCCTACCTCGTCACCCTGAAGAAGAAGGAACCCAGTTCCTATCCCGAAGCTGCGTTCATGGACGACCCCAAGCTGAAGGACGAAGGGAAGAAATGGATCCGCCACTTCGGCTGCGCGGGATGTCATGAAATCTCCGGCTTTGAGGATGAGGGGAGGATCGGGACGGAGCTGACTTTCGAAGGCAGCAAGCCCATCGAACGCCTGGACTTCGCTCTGCTGACGGAGGTGGCGCAGCGTGGCGACGGCGAACCCATCAAGGATCCGGAAGATCTCGCGCGTCTCCCGGAGGGACCCGCGAAAGGACCCTGGTATTCAAGTTTGGGCTTCTTCGAGCACAAGCTTGCCGAACCGAACATATGGGACCAGGGGAAGATTAAGGCAGAGGAGGAAAAACTCCGCATGCCGAACGTGCACCTCACCCCGGAACAAATTCGCGCCCTGACCACTTTCTTGATGGGGAGCCAGGAGAGCGCGCTCCCGGCGTCTTATCAGTACCGGCCGCTCGACTACCGCCGTGACATTCAGGAAGGCTGGTGGGTGGTCAAGAAGTACAACTGCATGGGCTGCCACCAATTTATTCCCGGCCAGCAATCGGCCCTGATGGGAATGAAGCACTATCAGGATGCGCAGGAGCAACTTCCTCCCAAGTTGCTGACGGAAGGCGCGCGGGTTAACCCGCAGTGGCTGCTGCGCTTCCTCACCAATCCATCGCTAGTTACGTCGTCAAACGAGGTCGATACCGATCGCAACGGCGTGCGCTCATATCTCCAGGTGCGTATGCCCACTTTCAGTTTCTCGGAAAACGAACTGGGCAAACTGGTACGTTTCTTTGCAGCCCTCTCGCGGCAGCCGTTTCCGTATATTCCGGACCAGACCACGCCGTTGACGGCGAAGGAAACGGAAATGGCACGCAGCTTGTTCTCGAGCACGGCGGCGCCTTGCCTGAAGTGTCACGCCACCGGCGATGCCGCGCACGATCGCTTTGCCACGGCGCCCAACTTTCTGCTCGCGCACGACCGTCTAAAACCCGACTGGGTGGAACGCTGGCTAGTCGATCCGCAAGCCATCAGTCCGGGCACCGCGATGCCTTCCGGTTTGTTCAAGCGCCTGAACGACCACTGGGTGTTCGCCGGTCCGACGCCATCCTCATTCGAAGGTTACGATAAGGATCACACGCGGCTGCTGGTGGATTACATTTTCCAGTTGACTCCGGAAGAACAGCACCGCGTGGCTGGAGCCATGGGCCACAGCCAAGCCAGCACGAATAAGACTTCCACTCCTGCAAAGCCAGCGAATGGAAGCGCTCGAAGCAACTCACCTTCCGTCGTTGACAAGCGCACTGGGGGGACAGGCGGCGGGCGGTAAAATATGAGTAAGCTCTCATCCCAAGTTCAGGAAAGGTGCAGGAAATGATGAATCGACAAAGATGGTTAGTTACGCTTGGCCTATGTGCGATCGTAGGCCTGGTTCTGACGGCATGCAGCAAGAAGCCAGCGGAAGAACAATCTGCCGCTCCGAGCAGCACGAGCGCGCCAGCGCCGGCGGCGACACCGATCGATCCGGCAACCGCGGCCAGTGTCAGCGGCACAGTGACGCTCGACGGTGCGGCTCCCAAGATGGCGAAAATTGACATGAGCCAGGATCCGGCCTGCAAGGGCATCAACATGGCCGAGAACGTGGTCGCGGACGGCGGCAAGTTGGACAACGTCTTCGTCTACGTGAAAGAGGGTTTGGACAACCGTACGTTTGACGTTCCCGCGGCGGCCGTGACCATTGATCAAAGCGGCTGCAAGTATCATCCCCATGTTTTGGGAATCATGACCGGGCAGACCCTGAAGGTCGTCAACAGCGATCCCACCACTCACAACATTCATCCGACTCCGGCCAACAACCGGGAGTGGAATGAGTCGCAACCCCCGCAGTCCGCGCCCCTGGAGAAGACCTTCGCACGCGAGGAAATCATGCTCCCGGTTAAGTGCAACCAGCATCCGTGGATGAAAATGTATGTCAACGTGGTGAAGACTCCGTTCTATGCGGTCACCGGGCCGGACGGCAAGTTCGAAATCAAGGGTCTGCCCCCTGGCGATTACACGTTAGCCTTCGTGCAGGAAAAGTTGGGCACGCAGGAGCAGAAGGTCACGCTGGCGGCCAAAGATAGCAAGACCGTGGATATGACGTTCAAGGCCCAATAAGCTGGGATTGAACGCAGGAACAGGAAGCCGTCTTACTGAGCAAGTCTGGCAAGAATGAGGAGGGCTGTTGCTTCCGATGATGCTTGTAATTTCTATTGTCCTGGGTATAGTCCCTCTTTTGGGGATTGCCTGGACCATCGTCACGGGTACGGTCACAACCGTGGACGGCTTGTTCATGAGTTTGATCCTATTGACTCTCTCGGCCGTCTTTTTTCTGAATGCTTACTGGGAACTGCGTGATCGTGGAGCGCTCGCTTTTCTCCACAAGAAGAAAGTCGCCGCTGATGCAACGCCCAAAGCAACACCTAAAGTAGCGCCCAAAGCAACTGCCAGCGCAGCTCCCGTTAAGAAGGACGCCGAACCCACGGAGAGTGAGAGCTAGGGGCGGGAAAGCAAACATGGCTGTCCAACCCATCCCGCTCGCGCCCGTGGACAACGACCAGCCCGCAAATCTCGGGGATAGCCTTGCACAAAAGCCTCCGCGTCCCCGCATGTCCACCCGCAACCGGATTCTGTTTTTCGTCACGGCGTGGCTGGTTGTGCTCATGCCGTTTATGTTCTGGTGGAGTACCTGGTTCGGCCGCGCCCTCACCGACAAAGAGATGGTCGATTACCTCAACGACAGCAATCATCCGCGGCACATCCAGCACGCCATTGTGCAACTCGGTCAGCGCATGAGCCGGCGCGACCCGACTGCGGCACGCTGGTATCCCGATCTAGTGAGGGTCGCCTCCAATCCGCGCGAGGAGGTGCGAAGCACCGATGCCTGGGTGATGGGACAGGATACGACGGGCCCCGGTTTCCACGAGGCACTTTTGAAGATGTTGGATGACCCCTCTGTGATGGTACGCGGCAATGCTGCACTGTCTTTGGTCAGTTTCGGCGACAGCTCAGGTAGACCGCAGATCGTTTCTTTATTGCAGCCGGTCGCGATTACCGCTCCCACTGCCGGGAGGATCGTGGATACTGCGGCGGTCGGTACGGCGATCCACCAGGGCGGACTCATCGCGAAACTGCAAGACGGACAGCAGACAAGCGAAGTGCGTTCGCCGATCACCGGACGCTTGCGCACACTTTCGACCGCGACTGGCGCCACGGTAGTTCCCGGAGCTGCGATTGCGACTGTCGAACCCGGGGAAGAGCAAGTCTGGGAAGCTCTTCGCGCCTTATATCTGATTGGCCGACTGGAGGATCTGCTCGCGATCCGTCCCTACCAGAGAGAGTTGCCCGAGGTTCCAGAGCGGCTGCGTCAGCAAGCGATTGAGACGGAACGGGCGATCCGGGAGAGAGTCGTCGGGTTGTCGCCCAAATGACAGCCACAGAAATTCTCGATGCTCTCAAGGCAAATATTGGGAAGCGAGTTCGGGTTACATTTGATGACGGGATTGTTCAGTCAGTAGACATTACCTCTGTCGATGAAGAAGGTTTTCTGCACAGTGGTCCAGACGGGATTGACCCAGACGGTTTCTGGACAAGATTTGAGGGGGTGACACTCGTTGAACGCGAAAACTCAAACTGAAACACTACTAAGAGTCAGCGCCAGCAACGACTAGTAGGTCATCGGCCCGACTTCTTTTTCCACTTCCGCAATGTCCACCATCACAATCGCGTCCCACGGGCATCCGTCCAGGAAAGCTCCCTCCGGGCCCTTGCTGAGACATTTCTTACATCCGATGCAGAGAAGCGGGTCTACCTCGATGCGGCCGAAGGGTGGATGATCGTCGTCCGGTATCCAGAACATGCAGTCTTCCACCGGACAATACTCCACGCAGGCCGGCGAGCCCGCGCAGCCGGTGCAGCACTCGGTGATGACGGCTAGTTCTTTCGGCTTTTTCTTGCGAGGAGTAGTCAGGCCCTTCGAGCGTGGCTCTTGTTTCAGCTCGTCAGGCACCATTCCCGGCGCTTTTGCGGCTTCCGACCCAGTGGCCATTGAGCTGAATTATATCGTGGGCTGGGGCTTTTGCAAGGTGCCTTCTGGCCTTGTTTCTGGCCTGTTAGTGGCCCCGGATGACACCTCAATCGAGTGGATCGGGTACGTCTCAGCGCCAGAGGCGGGTGGCGTAGTCCGCCATGCTGAGGGCGAGCAGGATGAACAGCCAGAAGATCGCGCTCACCACAACCAGGCCGGTCAGTTTCTCATGCGTGTACTTCACGTGCATGAAGAAGAGGACGACCAGGGTGGCCTTGATGGTTGCGATGGCGAGGGCGACGACGATGTTGAACGGGCCGAGATCGATGAAAGCGGCACCAACGGTGATCCCTGTGCATGCGAGCAAGATTAGCCAGATCGCAACGGAAGAACCAAGAGTAGATATATGCTCGGAGATGTGGTCGGAAGCGTGTGCGGAAACGGAATTTTGATCAGACATTGTTTCTCACCTATGACGGTCGATTAAATACAGCAACGGAAACAGGTAAATCCAGACAATATCGACAAAGTGCCAGTACAGGCCCGCGTTTTCAATAGGCGTGTAGTACTCGGGAGTGTATTTGCCACGCCACGCCATCCAGGCCAGGAGCCCGAACAGGCCGACGCCGATGATCATATGCAGCGCGTGCATGCCGGTCATCGCGAAATAGAGCGAGAAGTACATCTCCGCGTGATGAGGGTTGGCATACTGGCGCTCCGCGGCGGGCAACTTCTCCTGGCCGGGAAGCAACTCGTGATAGCTGAAGCTCGGTCCGGGCACGTGATGCTTCTCGAATTTCTCGGCGTACTCGTCGGCCTTGATGCCCAGAAAGACGCAACCCAGAAGAATGGTAGCAACGAGCCAGAACACCAGCGCCATGCGCTTGCCAAGCTGGGCGGCGCGAACCCCGAGGACCACGGTCAAGCTGGAGCAGATGAGCACGGCGGTGTTGATCGCGCCCAGTTTAATATCCAACTGCTGGCTGGCGGAGCCGAAGTCGGCAAAGTACTTGTAACGGTAGATGAGGTAGGCGCAGAACATGCCGCCGAAGAACATGACTTCCTGCGCGAGAAACACCCACATGCCCAGGCTCGCGGCATTTTTCTGCTGACTCTCGGTCGCGAAGTGGTGTAAGAGCGCCGGGTTCTCGTGTGCGTGTTCGTCGACGACGGTTTGACTAGTGGGCAACGGGACTCTCCTCTCTCTCCGGAACCTCGCCCATGTCGTCGTAGTTATAGGCTTCCCAGGTCACGACCGGCTGCTCGTCGAAGTTGAAGGTCGGCGGCGGCGAGTGAGTCTCCCACTCGAGGCCCGCGGCGTTCCATGGGTTCGCCGGGGCCGGCTTGCCGTAGCGCATCGACCACATGAAATAGACCATGGGCAGCAAGTAGCCGACAGCGAGAATGGTCGCGCCTGCCGTCGAGAGCACGTTCAGAATCTGGAATTCGGGCGGATAAGAGTGATAGCGTCGCGGCATTCCCATGTAGCCCAGGATGAACTGGGGGAAAAACGTCAGGTTGAATCCGATGAAGACGATCAGCGCGGCGAGTTTGCCCCAGCCCTCGGGATACATGCGGCCGGAAATTTTGGGCCACCAGAAGTGCATCCCGCCGAGGTAGGCCATCACCATGCCTCCGACCATGATGTAGTGGAAGTGCGCAATGATGAAATAAGTGTCGTGCACGTGCACGTCGACACCGAGCGAGGCCAGGAACAGGCCGGTCAGTCCTCCGATGGTAAACAAGCCGATGAAGCCAAAAGCGTAGAGCATGGGGGTCTGGTAGGTAATGGACCCCTTGTACATGGTGGCGGTCCAGTTGAACACTTTGATGGCCGAGGGCACGGCTACAAAATAACTCAGCAGCGAGAAGATGAGGGCGGCATAGACCGAGATGCCGGCCACGAACATGTGGTGCGCCCAGACCAGGAATCCGATCACCGCGATGCCGAGCAGGGCCAGCGTCATTGCGGTATAGCCGAAGATGCGCTTGCGTGAAAAGCAGCAAACGATTTCGCTGATGATACCCATGCCGGGCAGAATCATGATGTATACGGCCGGGTGAGAGTAAAACCAGAACAGATGCTGGAACAGGAGTGGGTCTCCGCCTAGCGAAGGATTGAAAATGCCCAAGTGCAAGAGACGCTCCAGCCCAACCAGTACCAGCGAGATGGCCAGGACGGGCGTACCCAGCACCTGAATGATGCTGGTGGCGTAATGAGCCCAGACAAACAGCGGTAGGCGGTTCCAGGTCATTCCAGGAGCGCGCATGCGGTGGATGGTCACGATGAAGTTCAATCCGGTGAAGATCGAAGAGAAACCCGCGAAAAAGATACCGACGACGGCGGAGACAACGTTGGTCTTGAGGAACTCGGTACTGAGGGGAGTGTAGAAGGTCCAACCGGTGTCAACGCCGCCATTCAGGATGGTGTAGACCATCAGAATGCCGCCGACGATGTAAAGATACCAGCTGAGCAGGTTGATGCGCGGGAAGGCTAGATCCTTGGCCCCGATCATGAGGGGGATGAGGAAGTTGCCGAGCACGGCGGGCACGGCAGGAATAAGGAAGAAAAAGACCATGACCTGGCCATGCATGGTGAACAGTTTGTTGTAGGTATCGGATTGAACGAGGTCGCCCGACGGAGTCAGCAACTCCAGGCGGATGAGCAGCGCGAAGAAACCACCAATAAAAAAGAAGAAAGTAATCGACATCAAGTAGAGCAACGCGATGCGCTTGTGGTCTACCGTCAGTAGCCACGACTTGATCCCATAACCTGCGTTCAGGTAGGTCTCGCGTTCTCCGGAATCCGATACGACAGCTGTCGCCATTCTCATCACCCGCACTTTTTCGACTTTAAGGTTGAGGAGCAGCCGCTCCATTAGTATTGGCGGGCCGTCCCGACGGCGGCGCGGCCAGCGATTTCACGTAATCGACAAGCGCATTCAGTTGCTCGTCGCTAACCTGCCCCTGAAAGGTCGGCATGACAGGCTTGAAGCCCTGAACGACTTTGGCACCAGGTTCCAGAATCGACTCGCGGACGTAATTCTCGTCGACGGTCACGGTGCGGCCGTCCGCGAGCAGCACAGGCTTGCCAAAAACCCCGGCCAGGTCCGGGCCCCGGCCCTGCGTGTCGGAGCGATGGCAGGTGACACAGCCCAGTTCGGAAAACAGTTTCTGGCCGGTCACGGCCAGCGGCTGATTGCCTCCGGCGCCGCTCATCCACGCTTCGTACTCGCTCGGTTCCATGACCACCACCCAGCCGATCATTCCGGAATGCTCGGTTCCGCAGTACTGGGAACAGAACAAGTGGTAGGTGCCCGGTTTGGTGGCGTGGAACCAGAGGGTTGTATAGCGGCCCGGAACCACGTCCTGCTTGATGCGAAACGCCGGCACAAAAAAGCTGTGAATCACGTCCTGCGAAGTCATGATCATCTTGACGTCGCGGCCGGCAGGCACATGAAGTTCGTTGATTTCGCGCTGCCCTCCCTCGTGCTCGAACTTCCACATCCATTGCTTGGCCACGGTGTAGACCTCGGTGGCGTCCCGTGGCGGTGTGCGTTCCTGGAAGAAGATGACCGCGCCCCAGATGTAGAAAACCAGCATCACGCAGAAGGGGATAATGGACCAGGTGATTTCCAGATGGTGGGAACCTTCGATCTGTTCGGCGCGCTGTCCTTTTCGTCTGCGGAACCTGACGGCGAAAGCCGTCAGGACGGTGAAGATCAGCACGGTCATGATGCCCGAGACCAGCAGCAGAAAAATATACAGGGCATCCACGTTTCCCGCGTTCGTGGAGGCGCTCTCCGGCCAAAATGGCAAGTGTCCAAACATGATTATCTGACCTGTTCCGCTCCGTGAAAGTTGTCTGGACCACGGCGAATCATCGCAAACAAAAGCGCCCCAAGGCAAAGCAGGGTAGCCACGCCCATCAAGCGCAGCACGCGCATGACGGTGGCGCTGTACCTGCCTTTTTCGGGATCGTAGTGATAGCAGTACAGCACCAACTCGTCGACCACGTTGCCGATCCGGTTCTCGGATGCCTCCACCAGGGCCAGCCGCAGATCCTTGGGGGGATACTCGATGCCGTAGTAGTACTGCGCAATCTTGCCTTGCGGCGTCAGCACCATGATTGCGGTCGAGTGGGCAAACTCTCCCGTCTTCTCGTCGTACTGGTATTGAAATCCGGCTGCCTTCGTGACCGCCGCAATCGCGTCCGGCTGGCCCACCAGGAAATGCCATCCGCGTTCGGCGCCAGGGCGGTTGTAGCGCTGCAGAAACTGCGCTTTCTTCTTCGCCGCGATCTCGGGTGTGTTCTTGGGATCGAAGCTGATGGTGATGACGTCGAATTCCTTGCCTACATCGAACTTCAGCACACGCAGTGTGCTCTCCAGGCCGCTGAGCTCTTCGCCGCACAGCATTGGGCAGCCGTAGTAGACGAAGTTGAGGATCAGTGGCTTCTGGCCGAAGTAATCGCCCAACTTCACCTTGTGGCCCAGGTCGTCGGTAAACATGAGGTCGGGCGGAATCTGCTGGTTCAGGTTCTGCTGAATGCCAACGTTCTTCAATCCCGGCGGACGCACGTTGGGTGGAGGCGACATGAGGCCGTCGCCCATGCCTTGTCCCCAGGCGGCTGCCGCCAAGAGCGTCACGAGCACCAAACCGAGAAAACCCGCCATCATCGAGTTCGCGAACTGTCTTATGCTGCGCACTACAGAGATCCTCTCGAAGCGGCGGCCTTTTTCGCCGGCACTTTGGGGCTTTGCTTCTTTACCGGCGCGGCGGTCTGCGCCGCGGAGCTTTGTGTCGAAGTCGCGCCTTCCGGACGAATCGGCAAGCCTTGCTGCACGATCAACTCCATGGCGCGGTCAATTGGAATCCGCACAATTCCTTTGTCTTTATCCACCCAGTCGTAGGTGGCGAGCTCCCGGTCCTCGTTCTCGATCAACGATCGCAGCTCGGTGCGTTCGCTTTCTTCGAGGCGTGGTTGCGGGAAAGCTTGTGTTTCCTCATGCGTCATAGTGCGAGTGTCGGCCTCCGGGGTAGCCATCGGGCTCACGGGAGGCTGATGCGTGCTTTCGTAGCTGTCGAGGAAACGGAACATGCCGAACGCGATGAGATAGATGACGAGCACGAGCAGCACCAGTCCTGCAAAAAAATAAAATGGGCCACTCGGACTCAGATCCTCGTGCTCGTAGCCGTCGGGATCGGGCGTCGCCTGATCGGTCGTCGGCCGATGGATCGGCTGATTCGGCGCCGGCCGATTCGTGATCTTGTCGTCACTCATCTTGTCGTCACTCATTTTGTCGTCACTCATGGGCCGGCTCCAATACGTCCTGCGCAGTCGCGTCGAAAGCGGGAACCAGCGGTCGCGAACTCAGGTTGTGGCAGAAATAGGCGATCCAGATCCCGCCCATGGCGAAGGGAATTACGAGGTCTGCCGCGGTGACGGTGAAAGTCTCGGAGAAGCTGGGCTCGATGTGCCAGAACAGGTCGACGTAGTGCGCGACGAGCATCCAGGAGGCGAGCCAAACCAGGCGCGTGACGTCGCGCTTGAACGAGCGCGACAGCAGCAGGAAAAACGGAACGAAAAAATGGAAGACCACCAGAAACAGTCCAACGAACTGCCATCCCCCGTGCAGACGTCGGAAGTACCAGGTAATCTCTTCCGGCAAGTTACCCGCCCAGATGATGAGCCACTGCGAAAACGAAAAGTAGGCCCACACCATGATGAACGTGAGCAGAAATTTGCCGTGGTCTTGCACGAAATTGGGTTTCAATAGCACCGACATGGGCGGGTAGTTGAAGAGAATCCGTTCGATGAGGATGGCAAAGCAGAGGGCCGATAACAACTCGCCCGCCACGAAGATCAGGCCATAGATGGTCGAGAACCAACTCGGGTTGAGCGACATGACCCAGTCGATCGCGGCGAATGAGATGGTGAACGCGTAGAGGATGATGCCTGGGCCGCTCACTATCTTGAAGCGTTTGCTGGTGTCGGCGAAAGGTGGATTGTCGTGCTCGAAAGAAAACTTGCTGAGCAGGTATTGCAGCACGAACCAGATGGCAAAGTAAATCGCGGCGCGGATCACGAAGCCGCGGTAGTTCAGGTAGTCCCGCAGGATAAACGAATGTTTTTCCAGGTGCTCGCGAATGGCCGGATCGGTGATGGAATCGAGCGGCATCGCCCACGGATAAAGCCTCGGCACGGCAAAGAGCATGGGAATGAACAGCAGGATCAACAGCGGCAACGTTCGCATGGAGGCCCCGAGGATGCGCCGGATCACCGTGCCCCATCCGCCGCCGGTCATGTGCCGGACCATGACGATGGCCATCGACCCAAGACATATTCCCAACCAATCCATGTATGAGAGCAGGTAGCCGCGGAAGAAGGCTGTCGGGTTGGTAAAAGCCAGGAAGAGCGCGATCACGGTCGCGACGCCGCCGATGGCGAGCGATCGCGTCTGGATCACCTTGATGATCGGAGGCGTTGTGAGATCGAGCTGCGCCGCCGGTGTGGTGCTCATTCCGTCCCGCCTTTCTCCGATTTCGCGGGGCTCGGCGTATTGCCAGGCATCGCCCGCGGCAAAGTCGCACCCGTGCCCGGTTCCATGAACTCCGGAGCCTGCGAAGGGAAGCTCTGCCCCGTGGGGACATCCGCCGCAGTGGCGTTTTGGCTCAACTGCAGCGCCCGAATGTAGGCCGCAATGCACCAGCGATCGCGCACCGAGATCTGCGCCGAATAATTCAGCATGATGCCGTACCCGTTGGTCGCTACGTCGAAAAAGTAGCCAATCGGGGCCTTTCGCAGCCGCTCGATGTGATAGGAGGGCGGTTTGCTCGCAAAGCCCCGCGAGGGCACGATGCCGTTCCCGTCACCCACGCGTGAGTGGCAGGGCGAGCAGTAGATGTTGTAACGTTCGCGCCCACGCTGCAGCACTTCCTGCGTCACCGGGAACGGCATGTAGTCGCCGTCGTTGTCCCCGATCTTGCCGGTATAGAAGTAAGAGTCGGCGCGCTCGCTGCCGCGCGCCACGGTGCCTTCGACCAGCGGACGCGCCGCCCGCTGGTCGGGGAAGAAATCGCTCTTCGCCAACGGGTTGTAGCGCGGTTGCACGTGCATATCGAGACGGCAGCCGACGCTGCCAATCACGGCCAGCAAGACCATGGTCTGAAACGCCAGAGGCGCGAATTTTCGGAGTATCGCCATGACCTTAACTGGGCACCTCCGAAATGGAGCGGGGATGCAGACCTTCCATGAACTGACGCGTGCCGCTCACGTCGAATTTAGGATCGGACGCATACACGAACAGGAAAAAGCGATCCTTGCTCGCCAGCACAAAACGCGGCACGTTGAAGACCGGGTGGTAAGGCATGGGCAGGCCGTTCAGCGCGAGCATGCCAAATACCGCCGAGATGCCGCCGAACAGAATCGTCATCTCGAACGTTATGACGATAAACGACGGCCAGGAGTGATAGGGACGGCCACCCACGTTGACCGGGTAGCTGACCACCGCCACCCAGTACTGCATCAGGTAGCCCGTCAGCCCTCCGACGATGGCGCCGATCAGTGTTACCAGCGGCACGTTGTTCTTGTGGAATCCGATTGCATCGGCGAGTTCTTCCACCGGGAAAGGGCTGAAGGCGTCGATCCTCCGATAGCCAGCCTCATGCGTCTGGCGGGCCGCCGTGACCAGATCCTGAGCCGAGGCGAATTCGGCCATCATTCCGTAGGTGGGAACGCGCTTCATTCGGCCTTCACCTCCGCCTCCGGCAGGAGGGTGCGCATTTCGAAGATGGAGATCATCGGCAGGATTCGTACGAAAAGGAACATGGCGGTCAGGAACATGCCGATGGTGCCGAAGTACGTCATCCAATCCCAACGCGTTGGGTAGTACATTCCCCACGACGACGTAAGGAAGTCGCGCGACAGGCTCATCACGATGATGACGAATCTCTCCAGCCACATGCCCACCAGGATGACCAAAGAGACCAGGAAGAGCCACACCGGGTTGGTGCGCATCTTGCGAATCCACAGCAACTGCGGGATGAAAATGTTGCAGGCGAGCAGCATATAGTACAAGCCGGCGTACGGGCCGTGTAGCCGGTTCCAAAGCAGCGTCTGATCGTAGCGGTTGCCACCGTACCAGCCCATGAAAGCCTCAATCGCATAGCCGTAAGCCACAATCCATCCGGTGGCGAGCATGACCTTGGCGGAATTCTGCAGGTGACGGTCGGTGATGAAATCCTCAAGGCTGTAGATCTTGCGTATCGGGATCGCCAGCATCAACACCATGGCGAAGCCGGAGTAGATGGCGCCTGCGACGAAGTAGGGCGGGAAAATCGTGGTGTGCCAGCCGGGGACAATCGCAATCGCGAAGTCGAAACTCACCACGGTGTGGACGGAGAGCACGAGCGGAGTGGCCAGGCCGGCCAGCAGCAGGTAAGCCGTCTCGTATCGGGCCCAATGGCGGGCGGAGCCGCGCCATCCCATAGCCAGCAGGCCATAACTCATACGCGCGTATTTGTTTTCGGTGCGGTCGCGCAGCGTCGCCAAATCCGGGATGAGTCCAATGAACCAGAACAGGAGTGAGATTGTGAAATAAGTCGAGACCGCAAACACATCCCATATCAGCGGGCTGCGGAACTGCGGCCAGTAGTTCATGGTGTTCGGGTAAGGGAACATCCAGTAGTCGAGCCACGGACGTCCGGTGTGGACCGCCGGAAAGATGCCCGCGCAAGCCACCGCAAACAGCGTCATGGCCTCGGCGAACCGGTTGATGGAGTTGCGCCAGGACTGCCGCAGCAGGAGAAGGATGGCGGAGATGAGCGTGCCCGCGTGCCCTATGCCGATCCACCACACGAAGTTGACGATCGCGAAACCCCACCCGACGGGGATGTCGATGCCCCAAATGCCGACGCCCTTGATAAACAAGTAGCCGAGCGCATACAGCAACATCATCGTCACCAGGAAGCCCGCTCCGAAGCCGACGACCCATCCGAGCGAAGTCGGCCGCGTCAGTACGATGGAGCTGATCTTGTCGGTGACCGTGGCGAACGTGTACCCGGGCTCGATGACCGGCGCCTGCTCGTTGGCAACGTCGTTCATAGCTTCGTTCGTAACTCCGGCTTCGTCCCGATGATCTGCCATCTGATGGTCTGCCGCCTCTTGCCGTGCGCTCCGCTTACGTTTCCAGTTCAGGGTTCGGGTTGCGAATCTCCGCCAGGTAGGTGGTGCGGGGTCTGGTATTCAGATCGGCCAGCAACCCATAGTTACGATCGAGCGCCTTGAGCTTCGCCACCCGGCTGTTGGGATCGTTGATGTTGCCAAAGACGATCGCGTCTGCCGGACAGGACTGCTGGCAAGCAGTCTGCAACGAGCCGTCTTCGATTTTGAACTCGCGATTCTCACGAACCGCCGCGGTCTCAGCGTTAATGCGGTGCTCGGCGATGCGCTGCACGCAGTAAGAGCACTTTTCCATGACGCCGCGGCTCCGCACGCTGACGTCGGGATTGCGCATCAACTTGTACTGCGGAGTTTCCCAGTCCTGGAACAGCAGGAAGTTGAAGCGGCGCACCTTGTAAGGACAGTTGTTCGAGCAGTAGCGCGTGCCGATACAGCGGTTGTAGACCATGTCGTTCAGGCCTTCGCTGCTGTGCACGGTCGCGCCCACCGGACATACCAGTTCGCAGGGCGCGTTCTCGCACTGCATGCAGGGCACAGGTTGGAAATAAGCTCTGGGTGCGTCGCGGTCGCCCTGATAGTAGGCATCGACCCGAATCCAGTGCATGTGACGGCCGCGCACTACTTGTTCTTTGCCGACCACGGCGATATTGTTCTCCGACTGGCACGCGATAATGCAGTTGTTGCAGCCCACGCAGGAGTTGAGATCAATGGTCATTCCCCAGGCGTCCGGCGATTTCTTATAGTCATAGCCCGGATAGAGCGTGAGAGATGCCGGTGGTTCGTCCTCCTTCGCAAACTTCGGCTCCCTGTGGTATTCCTCGAGCGTCGCTTCTCGAACCTGTGGACGAGTCGCGCCGTCTCCCGTGTCCATGGTCTGGTAGCCCTGGGTGGAAGCAAGCTGATAGAAGTCTCCCGTCTTGGTGAGCTTGCAGCCAGTCGCGAACCAGAGCGCATTCGTTGTCCGAAGGGCGTAGGCGTCGAACCCGGCGCCGGTGCCGGCGCGTCCCGCTTTGCGGCGGCCATAGCCGAGGTGCACGGTGACAGAATGATCGGGATGGCCAGCCTGTATCCAGACCGGGCCGGTAACCTTCCGTCCGCCCAATTCGAGCGTGACCACGTCCATGGTCTTGATGCCTTCGCGGTCGGCCATCTTCGGGCCCATCAAGACGGCGTTGTCCCAGGTCAGTTTCGACATGGGCTTCGGCAGCTCCTGGAGCCATCCGTTGTTGGCGAACTGGCCATCGTAGATGGAGGGATCGCGGCGTAGATTGATTTCGACTGCATTAGGGACGGTGGTAAGCGTATAGAAGGTTTCTTGCGCCGCTTGCCACCGAGCCGGGTCGAACTTGATCTGTTTCGGTGCGTAGGCCGAGCCTTCGATGAATCCGTCGTTGAGTGTTTTGCGCCACCATTCCTCGAACTCCGCACCGGCGTGCTGTTTCTTCCAATAGGCGCGAAGCAGGTCGTAGCCCGTGGCATCAGACACGCCGACGAGCGCCGACAGCATTTCGTGAGCGCTCTTGCCTGCGTAGAGTGGCGCGATCAGCGGCTGAACGATGCTGACCGTGCCGTCATAGGCGCGGCCATCGCTCCAGGCTTCTAGATAGTGCGCCTCGTTGACGTTCCAGTGGCAGAGTTCCGCCGTCTCGTTCTCGTAGAGACCGTGGTAGATGCGCAGGGCGACCTTGGAATTCCTCAGGCAGTCGCCGAAGCCGAGATCCGCGGGCGCATCGTAAACCGGATTGCCACCCATGATGACTAGCAGATCTACTTGGCCCGCGCGCATATCGGAGACGAGGTCGCGGAGAGATTCTGTTTGGTTGACTGGGTTCGCGTCTACCGGGTCGGTGTAGAAGACAGTTTTGCCGACGTTGCCTAGCACCGCGTTCATGGCGTGAGCGAGCGCGTGCAAACTCGGTGGTTGGTGATCCCCGGGGATGATCACGCTTGTCCCACGGTGGCCTTCAAGCTCCTTTTGGACCGCGGCCATAAACCGAAACTGATCCTCAGGCAAGCCCACATTACGGCTTCCCAGTTCGCGCAGAGGATGCCCCCCAGCGAGCAGGAGCCTCACGAGTCTCTCGACGTCACCCGCCCTCAGCGGCAGCCGGTGATCCGCCTTCACCCCTGTCGAACTCGGCGTGCTCTCGATAACGTAGAGCCGGCTCATCTCCGCGTCGGGATTGCGCTTCTTTGCGAAGTCGCGGATGTAGCGGACGTTGCCGGGGAATCCGGCGGACAAGAAGTCGGCGTCGAGCGAAACGATTACTTCAGCCTTAGATAAGTCGTAGCGCGTCTCGACCGCTTCGCCAAACGCCAGCTTTGCGCCCTCCAGCACATTGTCGCGATTCACCGGTTCGTATACATGCCACTTCGCCTGCGGATACATCGCCAGGAAAGCCTGCATCTGATCTTTCAATGTTGGCGAAGAGATGGTCTGCGTGAGAATGCGAATGCCCGCGCCACTTAGTGCCTTCTGCACCACGAGAGGGCCTCTGATCTCCTTCACGAACTCCGCCCAAGACGCCACATCACCGAGGTGAGTGATGGCTTGGGAACGGTCGGGATCATACATTCCCAGGATCGAAGCCTGCGCGAATACGTCGGTGCCGCCCAGGCTCGCCGGATGCAGGTTGTTGCCTTCAATCTTGGTGGGACGGCCAAGGTTGCTTTCGACCAGCAGCGGATTCGCGTATCCACTGAGGGTGAACGCGGTGGCGTAATACATCGCAACGCCGGGAATGACCTGCTCGGGCTGGCGAACGTAAGGGACGATTTCCTGGAGGGGGAGCTTGGTGCATCCGGTCATGCCTGCCATGGCGAGCGAAGCGCCCATCAACTGGAGGAAGCCGCGGCGGGAGACGGAATCGAGCCACTCCGAGGCGCCCTTGGGAAATTCGCGGTGCAGCATGTCCTGGAATTCGGGCGACCCCGCGAGTTCCTCGAGACTGCGCCAATACTCCGGCCCCTTGGTCTCCTTCAGTTGCTGCTCGACGGCGGCCCGGTCGAGTTTCTTGCCCGGACAGACGTCTTCGCGTTTTGATTTACCGTTTTCCATCTTCCTGAACTTCCCGGCGAAACAGAAATGCTGAAAACTCTGGCCCGTATACCGAATGCTAAAAACTCTGGTCCGTATCAGGGTATCGCTTTAGCGATACCGTAAATCCCCCTAAATCAGGCCCCTTTAGGGGCCGAACTAGCGATGACAAGTGCTACAGCTAGTGATGTCCTGCACCGTACGCAGCTGGTATTTTTTCACCAACGCTGAGCCAAGCGAATCCTGGTCGGTATAGCTGACGCCGTCGACCTGTACCGGCAATGATGTAGTGGGTTGTTGGTAGCGCATGTTGAATACCTGTTCGCGCGGGCGCAGAAATTCTTGCGGCGCGCGGTGGCAGTTGAGGCACCACTCCATCTGCAGCGATGCCTCCTGGTATGTAAGCGGCATCTGGTCGATGGGTCCGTGGCAGTCGTTGCAACCAACGCCCTTGGTGACGTGAATGCTGTGGTTGAAATAAACGAAGTCCGGCAGCTGGTTGATACGCGTCCACTGGAGCGACTCGCCGGTGCGATAGCTGGCGCGAACAGGCTCCAGCATGGCAGCGTTCGTCCAGATCTGCGAGTGGCAGTTCATGCAGGTCTTGGTGGGCGGAATGCCCGCGAAACTCGACTGCTCCACGGAAGTGTGACAGTAGCGGCAGTCGATGCCGAGCCCGGTCACGTGATGTTGGTGACTGAAGGGCACTGGCTGCGACTTTCTCACTCCCGCGTTGGTGATGTAGGGCGAGCGCTGCAGCTGGGCCAGCACCCAGAACAAGGCTGCGACGACGAAGACCGCGCCGAACAGCGAGGCCCGCGACATTGCATTGCTGCTGCGTGCAAAAATCTGCATCGAGATCGCGTCAGTTGGGCTGTGGGCTCGGCCTGCGCCGCTCCCGGCTAGACTTGGTCACGTAAATTTACGTCACCCCACCACTGTGACACTCGGCACTTAGACAGGTGAGTATATACACTTGAGAGACTTTTGGAAACATTTCGGATGCAACTTTTATTGTTGCGCTTGAGGAATTCCGATTGGTGGGCCAGGCGGCCGAGTTTTCCGGAATCAAGACCGGAAAATCGTCAGCGCAAGTTCATAACCAGCAGCTTCGGCTCCGTCATTTCCTGAATCGCGTCGCGCAAACCCTCGCGGCCAAGTCCGGAATCTTTGATGCCGCCATAAGGCATGTGATCGATGCGGAATGTGGGCACGTCGCCGGCAATCAAGCCTCCCACTTCGAGTTCGTCGTAGGCCTGAAAAATAAGTTTGGCGTCACGGGTAAAAAGTCCAGCCTGCAGACCGTAAATAGAATTATTGATCTGTTTGAGCGCCGAGGCGAAATCGTTGTAGGGCTCAACCGTCACCAGCGGCGCAAAAATCTCCTGGCAATTCACTTTCATGTTCGTCTTGGTGCCGGTAAGCACGGTGGGCTCGAACAGTGAGCCCTTGCGATTACCGCCGCAGAGCAGGCGCGCACCGCCGCGAATCGCCTCCTGCACCCAATCGGCAGCACGGATCGCATCGCTTTCGCGGATCAGCGGGCCGAGGTCGCTCGACTCGTCGAGCGGATCTCCGACCTTCAGTTTGCGGACTCCCGCCAGGAACAACTCGGTGAATTTTCCATAGACGGAGTGCTCCACCAGAATTCGCTGTACCGAAATACAGGACTGACCAGCGTAAGCAAAGCCTCCTGTAACGCAGCGATCGGCGGCGTAAGCGAGATCGGTGTCGCTGTGGACGATGACACCCGAATTCCCACCCAGTTCCAGAACGACTTTCTTTTTTCCCGCGTTGTTCTTGATGGCCCAGCCTACGGCGGCGCTGCCCGTGAAGCTGATGAGCTTGATGCGTTCATCGCTGACCAGCAACCCCGAATCTTCGTTCGAGAGCAAAACCGCGTTGAATCCGCCATCCGGCCATCCCGCCTGCTGGATCACTTCCGCCAGCAGCAGCGCGGTGAGCGGCGTCTCGGGCGCGGGCTTGAGCACCATGGAACAGCCCGCGGCGATGGCCGGCGCAACTTTGTGCGCAACCAGGTTCAAGGGAAAATTGAAGGGCGTAATTCCAGCGATGGGTCCGAGCGGAAAACGTTTGACGATGCCCCAACGCCCAGCGGTCGACTGCTGCCAATCCAGCGGCAAATACTCGCCATAGCCGCGAACTGTCTCTTCGGCGGCGATATTGAAGGTGAAAACCGCGCGGTCAACTTCATTGCGAGCGCTCTTGATGGGCTTGCCCGCTTCCAGCGCAATCGTGCGCGCAAACTCTTCCTTGCGATCGTGAATGCCAGTTGCAATCTGGCGCAGAACTCGTTGGCGTTCGAAGGCGGGCAATCGCCGCGTGGTTCCAAAAGCCTTGACGGCGGCGGCAATGGCGGCTTCCGCGTGTTCCCGGCGTCCCTGGTGGACGTGCGCGATGAGGACGCCATCGTAGGGCGCGTGCACATCCACGATGTCACCCTCTTCCAGCCATTTCCCGTCCAGGAAAAAACCATGGGTTGCAACCGGCGTCACCGTCATCTCGGCCATGACTTACCTCTTTCGAAGGCATTCGTGATTCCACTAACGATGCGCGTCTTGCGCCACGCGCCTCCGCCTGCGAACGATTATAAGCTTCGCGAGCAACCAGTGATTCAAAGCTCTTGGATGTCATTTCCCAACTTGGGGTTTGAAGCGATCGTCGACTTCCACCTGATACCCGGCAACCAAGCGATTGGTTTCATTCGCCATCCCGACCACGGACATCAACTCTTTGAACTGCGCGTCGGTCATGCCTTTGTGTATCGCCGAGGCGGTATGAGAAGCGATGCAATACTCGCATTGATTCGTAACCGAGACGGCAACGTAAATCATTTCCTTGGTGAGCGCGTCGAGTGCGCCCGGAGCCATGATCTGCTTGATGTCTTCCCAAGTCCGCTTGAGCATCGCTGGATCGTGCGCGATCGCTTTCCAGAAATTGTTGATCCAGTCGGTTTTGCGCGTGGCCATGATGTCGTCGTAAATAGCCCGCACTTCGGGAGTAGCGTCGGCGTATTCGATAAGGCCAAAGATAGACATGAAATTCTCCAAGTGATCAGTCGTCCTGATAGCACAAACGCAATTGTCATCCTGAGCGGAGCAGAACTTCACGAAGTGAAGCTCCGCGGAGTCGAAGGACCCCTACCCCACCACTACTCCCGAAGTCGCGTTTGGGTGTCCGGCAAACCAAAATCGGCACACGCCTTGCGACTTGAGGCCTGGTCTCATGATATCCAGTCCAGCACCTTGTAGTACGCCCCCGCGAACGGCAAGAACCACGGTTTCCCGTTGTACAACCCAAGCGGCGCGCCCGGAAACGAAATTTCAGCAAATGGATTGTCGGTCTTTCCCCCTGCGATCCACTCCGCCATCTTCTCCCCTTGATAGGTGGCCATGGCGACGCCGTGTCCCGCATATCCCAGAGCGAAATAGATGCCGTCGATTTGCCCCGCGTGCGGCATCATGTCGAAACAGAAATCGAGCGTGCCGCCCCAGACGTATTCGATTTTGATATCGCGCAGTTGCGGATAGACGTCAATCATGCCGAGGCGCAGAATTTCCGAGCTCCTGCGGATGGTCTGGCCGGTCTCAGGGAAAAAAGCGGCGCGCCCGCCAAACAACATTCGGCTGTCGGGAGTAAGGCGATAGTAATAAAGATAATTCTTTGAATCGTAGATCTGCCGGTTGTGCGGGCTCAGTTCGTGGGCCAGCGCAGCGGAAAGCACATCGGTCGTAATAATAAACGACCCGATAGGGATGATTTTCTTCCGCAGCCCGGGAGTCGCCGTTCCCGTGTAGCCGCTGGTTCCAACCAGCACGTTGCGTGCCCAAAGCGCGCCCCGAGCGCTGTTCAGCCTGAAGCCAGGCGCACCGTCACGCGATTCACGTTGGATGTTCTGCAGTCGCGTGTGCTCGAAGATCTGAGCCCCGGCGCGCATGGCAGCGGTGGCGAGTCCGGCCACATAGCGCGCGGGATTGAGTCCGGCTGAGAATTCATCAACCATGCCGCCGTAGTAGATACCGGAGCCTATTTCGCCGAGGAGTTGATCGCGAGGCACGACCCGCAGCTGGTGATTGAATTCGCGGGCAATCACTTCCACCTGACGGGCATAGTCGTCGAAATGCGCCGGCTTGCAGGCGACCTCGAGGTGTCCGGTGCGGGCAAAATCGCACGCGATGTTTTCCTCTTTCACGATGCGCTCGACCGCGTCGATGCTCTCGAGCGACGCTGCATACATCCGGCGCGTAAGCTCTCGTCCATACCTCGAGATGAGCTGGTTGACGCCCAGTTTCAATCCGGTGAGCACCATGCCGCCGTTGCGCGAACTCGCGCCCCACCCCATGGTTTCCGATTCGAGCACGACAACCTTCGCCCCGCGTTTGGCGAGCGCAAGCGCGGCCGAGAGCCCAGTAAACCCGGCGCCGATGATGGCAACGTCAGCGCTCGCCGGCAACGGCAGCGACCGAAGACTTGGCATTTGAACGGTGGTGAGCCAGTAGTTGAGTTCCTGCGGCATCTTGGTGGGCAGGTTCTTGTCGCGCCATGATAACTGATTCGGTTAGTCGTGTGGTGACGGGGCTTTGCCCCGTCCCGGCGGGACGAAGCCCCGCCGCCACACGGCCTGACGCTACAGCACCGCCGTCTCGTGAATCGTCCGCCCTTCCGCAAAACGCGAAAAATTGAGCAAAGACGCGTCGATCAGATCGGTCTGCCCAGTCAGAATCAGGTCGCTAAGAATTTTTCCAGTAGCGGGCGCGTGCATCACGCCGTGCCCGCTGAAGCCGTTGGCAAAGAAGAACCCGGCGACCTCGGGAGATTCGCCCAGAATCGGGTGATGGTCCGGCGTCATCTCGTAGAGCCCTGCCCAGGCGCGCTTGGGATTGACCTCGACATTTTCGAAGACGGGCACACGATCCGCGGCGCGCGTCAGAATCTTCTCGATAAAACTAGACTCGAAGTCCGTTTTGTAGCCGACCGTTTCTTCCGGATCGTTCCAAGCCAGCAGAAATCCGCGGCTCTCCGGCCGAAAGTGGAAGCCGCTGGACATATCGATGATCATAGGCGCGGTGTGCGGAAACCGGTCAAACGGTTCCGTAGGAACCAGCATGCGCCGCAAAGGTTCGACCGGCAAATCGATACCGACCATCTTCGCAATCGGCGCCGCCCATGCTCCAGCGCAGTTCGCCACCGTGCCCGCAGAAACCGTGTCGCGCGTGGTTGAGACTTCGAAGCTTCCACCCTGCCCGGTAACTCTGCGCCTGATTCCTGTGACGCTCGCATTCTTCCACAGCGTGGCCCCGTGATCGCTTGCCCAGGTCATGAAGCCGATCATGGCGCTGTAAGGATCGACAAATCCGTCGGTGGAGCAGAAGCTGCCACCAACAATGTCATCCCCGCGTAGCAGCGGGAACAGGTTTCGGATCTCGTCGCCGGCAACGAGGCGCACGTTCTTCAATCCCATGGCAACCTGCTTCTCATAGTTGGCGCGCAGGTAGGCCATGTGCTTTTCGTTGGTCGCGCAAAAAAGATATCCTTGCGGCCGATAGTCGCAGGGATAGCCCAGCCGCTCCTCGAAGCTCGCATAGAAGGGGATCGAGTAAAGCGACATCTGGATGTTGACCGGCGTGGAAAACTGCGCGCGCACGCCGCCCATGCTCTTGCCCGTGGATCCCTTGCCCTGCGCGGTCTCCCTCTCGATCACGAGAACGTTCTTGCAGCCAGCCGCGATCAGGTGATAGGCGATGCTGGAGCCGACAATCCCCCCGCCAATGAGAACGACGTCCGCGGTGTGCATCTCTCTTGTTCGCTTCTGTGACGCGCCTCAGGAAGTTGCTGCGGCAATGGCGACCCTGGCCAACACCACAACGGCGAACCATCCGAACACTACTGCGAACGCGGTGCCACGCTTGACCTTGCTGATGCAAGTGATGCCGATGGCGGTGAGAATCAAACTCCACAAGGAGAGAACATCCAACGGTGTCAGCAGAGCGCGAAGCACCGCTGAGCCGTCCGGGCCGATGAAATATCCGGGATTGGTAGCCGCGGGGTTCTGCAGGTTGAAGCCATCGCCGCTGGCCCCCGCCAGCAGCGACACGATTGCCAGCAGCGGCGATAGCACCTGCGGCAACCTGGTGTAGACAATCAGGGCAAACAGAGTCTTGTATTTCAAATCCGCGCCCGTGCCAAACCTGAGGGTTCCCAACAAGACCGCGGCGAACACGGCATAGACCGCGAGCGCGACGACGGGAAAGGCGTAGGAAATTGCTTTGGTAATCGTAGCCTGTTGCTGCATGATTTTCTGCCGTTGGTCGGCTGGCATGTTATCCATGCGCTCGGCTTGCTTCGGTTGCAACTGGATCAGATTCTCGACTACCTTGGGAAACCCCACCTTCTGATCGACGACCACGACAAACATCACAGAAACGATCGCGATGATCAGAAACGGCGCCCACCAACTCGCATTTCTTCGCAGATCGGTAAAGGCTTTGCTCGGCGCAAAAAAAGTGTAGCCGAGGCGTTGCCCTTCAGACAGGGTAGCGGGTTCTTGCGATAGCTGCGGTGGTTCAAAGGGCTGCTGTGGCTGCATAGGTGCGGAGGGATTGGTCGCCATGTCGTCTCCCAGAACAGGAACAGATTGTAGTTGCCTTCCGAGGTAATGACAACAGGAGGCGAGAAGGATTGCGGAGGTGAGAGGTCAGATGTCAGAGGTGAGATTGCAGAGGTGAAACCCGACAGGCTGCGAAGCCGATTTTACCTCCGCAATCTGACCTCTGCCCTCTGACCTGAGCTATGACGTCGCCATCTCCGGCGTTGCCGCCAGCAGTTGGCGCGTGTAAGCGTGCTGCGGCTGGGCAGTGATCTGCTTCGTGCTTCCGATCTCGACGATCTGGCCTCGATACATCACCGCGATGCGGGTCGAGAGGTAGCGCACCACCGGCATGGAGTGTGAAATGAAGAGATAGGTGAGGCCGAAATCGCGCTGCAGTTGCTGCAGAAGGTTCACAATCTGCGCCCCGACACTGACATCGAGAGCGGAAACCGGTTCATCCGCGACGATAAACTTCGGCCGCAAGGCCAGCGCGCGGGCAATGCCGATGCGCTGCCGCTGGCCTCCAGAAAATTCGTGCGGATAACGGGGCATGGCCGATTCATCCATCCCCACCGAACGCAAAAGTTCCGCCACGCGCTGGCGGCGGCCATCGCGGCTCAGTTTTTCGCGGATCACATTTTCGTGAAGCGCCTTCTGATGAACCGTCTCCTGATGAAGAATCAGCGGCTCGGCGATGACGTCCTCCACGCGGAAGCGCGGGTCGAGCGAACCAAAAGGATCCTGGAAAATGATTTGCATATCGCGGCGAAGACGGCGCAATTCTGTGCCGTTCGCTTGCACCAGATCGATGTCATTAAACCGTACAGTGCCCGAAGTCGGCTCAATGAGGCGGAGAATGAGCCGTCCAAGCGTGCTTTTGCCCGAACCGGATTCACCCACCAAGCCGAGCGTTTCTCCTTCGCAAATGTCAAAAGTCACATCATCCACGGCGCGCACTTCGCCTACGCGGCGACTGTCGAACGAAGATTCGGAAAGGCTGAAGACTTTCGTCAGATTGCGAACTTCAATCAGAGGCACCGGTCACCTTGTCCCAACAAACCTGTCGCATGCAGTCCTTGAAGTATTCCACATTCGAGAATATGGGTTGCTGCGCGCATTCCTCACCCCGCAATCATCGGCACCGCCGCCAGCGCCGCGACCATCCCAAGAGTACGGGCGCGGCTGAAGTGTTCATGCAGAAAGATGCGAGCCAGCAGAACCGTGACCGTGGGATAGAGCGAGCTGAGCACGACCGCATCGTCCAGGCGTCCGATTTGACTCGCGCGGATAAAGACGACGCTGCCCGCGATGTCAAGAATTCCCGCAACCAGGGCAATGGCCAGCACCGGAGCGGCCATCGCGCGCCAATGTCTCCCGAACAGAACAATACTGCCCGTGACCAGGAAGGCCCCACACCGCGAGCAGACGGCGATCCATAAAGGAGACGCATTGCCAGCCCGATGAACGCACAGGTAAAACCCAGCAAAGCCGATTCCCGCCAGCACCGCCATGCCCAAGCCTTCGGGACGTCCCGCGCCACCCTCTGTACGCGAAATAAGCCAGACCCCGATCCCAGCGAGAATAAAACCGAGCACGTGCCGATAGCCGGGAAGGCCCTCTGCGAACGCGGTCACAATGGCGGGAATGGCGGCGCTGATAACCGCCGACACTGGTGCGACCAGACCCATATTTCCGCTAGCCAGGGAACGGTAGAACAAGGCCAGAGCCATGCCCCCGGTCAACCCGGAAATCAGCGCCCAAACGACACCGGCATTGTCTGGAAATGAAGCGCGTGTCGCGAGCGCAAGAGCGGCGATCACAACCAGTCCGCTGATGTGCACGATGGCGGTGAACAGAAACGCGTTCACACGGCGCGAGCCTACTCCGCCCAAAAAATCGCTCGTGCCCCAGACCGCAACCGCAGTCAAGCTATAAGCAGCAGGAATGTATTGGGCTGCAACGGACATGAATATTTGAGATTAGCACGCGACAAACAAGAACCCACGTAGGCACGGCAGCTCCAGCAACCCTTGACGCCGATTACCATTCCACCAGCGATTCCGGAAGAACATCGAACTGGGTCACGCCCTCAACCGACTCTACACCCCAAGGCAGCCCAGCATCGATGCGGACCACTTCCCTGCCTGCGCTGTCAAAGCTGCGTCCAACTATTGCGCAAGCGACAAAACCTTGTTGCGGGTAGGTGGTTTGGGCGTCCAGATCTTTCACGCTGACCACCGCGGTTTTCTCCACAATTGACCACCGTCGACCGTGGGCATCTTCCAGTTGGCACTCCACGATACCGGGCTGGGGGTTGTCGCTGACGTACCGGACAATTGTGACCTTGATTCCCTGCATCACCGCCTCCTGCACGAAAGCGTTCGCCTGCGCTATACCGTGACCGCCTCCGGCTGCGCCTTCCCCGTCAACAACTGCCGCAACACGTACTGCAGTATCCCTCCGTTAGCGTAGTACAGCGCTTCCTGCGGAGTATCGATGCGCACGATAGCGTGAAACTCGGCCGCCTGAAATTCCGAAGTCTTCCCGCCCTTCACGCGCACTACAATCTTGCGCCCTGAAGAAAATTTCTCGACGACTTCGCGAATCCCTGCGATCTCGAAAACTTCTTCACCAGTCAACTTCAGCGTCTCGGCATTTTCTCCCGCCAGAAACTGCAGTGGCAGAATTCCCATGCCGACCAGGTTCGAGCGGTGAATGCGTTCATAGCTTTCCGCAATCACGGCGCGAACGCCAAGTAACAGTGGTCCCTTGGCGGCCCAGTCGCGCGAAGATCCCGAGCCGTATTCCTTGCCCGCAAGAATCACGAGCGGAATTTTTTCGGCGTGATATTTTTCGGACGCGTCAAAGATCGACATCTCGGCGCCATCGGGCAGGTGGCGAGTGAATCCACCTTCGGTGTTCACCATCTTGTTGCGCAGGCGGACGTTGGCAAACGTGCCGCGCACCATGACTTCGTGATTGCCGCGACGCGATCCGTAGGAATTGAAATCCACCGGTTGCACGCCATGAGCAATCAGGTATTTGCCCGCCGGTCCGTCTTTCTTAATCGAGCCCGCCGGTGAGATGTGGTCAGTGGTGACGCTGTCTCCAAGCACCGCCAGCACGCGCGCGCCCTTGATATCCTCGACGGCGGCCGGCTTGAGCGTCATATCATCGAAGTAAGGCGCCTGGCGAATGTAGGTGGAGCCTTTTTCCCAGGCGTAAGTCTCGCCCTTCGGAACCGGCAGCCCGCGCCAGCGCTCGTCTCCCGAATAAACCTCGGCATAGCTTTTGCGAAACATCTCCGACGTAATCGCACTCGCCATCGATTGCTCGACTTCCGACTGCGAAGGCCAGATATCGGCCAGATAAACCGCCTTGCCGTCTTTGCCCTTTCCGACAGGATCTTTGCGCAGATCAACGTCGATTCGTCCGGCGAGAGCGAACGCTACCACTAGCGGCGGCGACATCAGGTAGTTGGCGCGCACTTCAGAATTGATTCGTCCCTCAAAGTTGCGATTGCCGGAGAGCACCGAGGCGACCACCAGATTTTTCTCGTCAATCTCTTTCGAAACCTCAACCGGCAGAGGACCGGAATTCCCGATGCAGGTGGTACAACCGTAGCCGACGAGGTGGAACTTCAGCTTCTCCAGATACGGCATCAGGCCGGCTTTCTCGAGATAGTCGAGCACCACTTTCGACCCGGGAGCCAGCGAAGTCTTGACCGTTGCCGGAACCTCGAGGCCGCGCTCCACTGCCTTCTTTGCCAGCAGTCCCGCAGCCAGCATCACCGACGGATTCGACGTGTTCGTGCAACTCGTAATCGCCGCGATCACCACGCTGCCATGCCGCAACGAGTGACCATTGCTCGCCACATGTTCGTGGACGTTCGGATCCTCGACCCCAACCGAGGTCGGACTTCCGCCCTCCTGTTCCCAGCGATTGACTTGCTTGAGGGCGACAGCGGCCTCGCGCGGAGCCGCCGCAGCGGCCTTCGCCTTCGGTTTGATCAGCGATGGCAGCGCCTCCGCAAACGACTCGCCAGCTTTCGACAGCACCACTCGATCCTGCGGCCGCTTCGGCCCCGCGAGGCTCGATTCGACCGTTGCAAGATCAAGACTCAGCAGCTCGGAGTATTCCGCTTCGGGCGTGTTGGCGTCATGAAAGAGTCCCTGCTCGCGAGCGTAGGCTTCGACCAGCGCGATCAGCTCGTCACTCCGCCCCGTGAGTTTCAGGTAGCGCACGCTTTCTTTGTCGATCGGGAAAATCCCGCAGGTGGCGCCGTATTCCGGAGACATGTTCGCAATCGTCGCGCGGTCCGCGAGCGGCAGATCTTGCAGGCCGGGACCAAAATACTCGACAAACTTGCCTACCACCCCGTGCTTGCGCAGCATCTCGGTGATCGTCAGGACGAGATCGGTAGCCGTGGCCCCTTCGCGCAGGCGTCCGGTAAGCTTCACCCCGACGACGAGTGGAATCAGCATGGAGACGGGCTGTCCCAGCATGGCCGCCTCGGCCTCGATGCCGCCGACGCCCCAGCCCAGCACGCCGAGTCCGTTGACCATGGTGGTGTGCGAGTCGGTGCCGACGAGTGTGTCGGGGTAAGCGGTTCGCTTCCCGTCTTCTTCATGCACAAAAACCACGCGCGCCAGATATTCGAGATTGACCTGGTGGACGATCCCCGTGTCCGGCGGCACGATCGCAAGATTGCGAAAGCCGGTCTGTCCCCAGCGCAGAAATGCATAGCGTTCTTTGTTGCGCTGGAATTCCATCAGCGCATTCACGTCAAAGGCCCCGGGCGATCCGAATTCGTCGACCTGCACCGAGTGGTCGATGACCAGTTCCGCCGGCTGCAGCGGATTGATAAGCTTGGCATCGCCGCCCAGGCGCTTCATCGCGTCACGCATCGCGGCCAGATCCACAACCGCGGGGACGCCAGTGAAATCCTGCAGCAAAACGCGGCTGGGCGTAAAGGCGATTTCCTTTTCCGGCTTCGACTTCTTATTCCACGCCGCAAGCGCGCGAATTTCTTCCTTCGTCACATTGCGCCCGTCTTCTGTGCGCAGCAGGTTCTCCAGCAGAATGCGCAGCGAGAACGGCAAGTGCCGGGTGGAGATGCCTTGTTTGTCGAGCGCGTCGAGCCGGTAGATCTCGTATTCTTTCTTGCCAACTTTGAAAGTTGCGCGAGCGCCAAAACTATTCGCTGACATGATGGCCCTCCTTATAAGCTCCCCACAGGACCCGGAGCGCAATACAGAATCGGAACCCTATAGTGTAATTGGTTTCGAAGGCTAGCGGAGGGACGCCCAAATCCGTACCGCGACCCAGTTGCCGCAGAAAAGCGGAGGAGCCCTCGCCAGAGCTGCGGAGATTGTTGGGAAATTTTGTCAAGCCCCTGTTTTCGACGATTTCCCGGTAAGTCGATGAATAGGCGAGGAAAATAAAATCGGAAACTTTGTCCACCCGGAAGGCCGGAATTGATATAATAGAATTACAGACAGAAAATTTAGATAAAAAGGGTGCGGGATGATCCCCCACCCTTTTTCATTTGGTCGAATGAATCGCTCTTGGAGTTGAGGCGATTAACCGGCGTCAGTCCGCTGCCGAAACTCTGAACGAACCCGGGGTGCCGGCGCGCCCGCCGTTCGCGCGATGGGCAGGAGGAGGGGCGGAGGAGCGAAGGATCCTGGGTTAAGTCCTTATTCCGGAATATTTTACATATAAGCCGTTTAAACCCAAAGATTTGGCGGGAATTTCTCGCTAAATCTATGATTCTAAAAGATGGGGTATCTTAAAAAAATTACGCCCAAGGCAGAATGCCGCCCTGAACTGAGTTTAATTTAAGGTAAGAAACCAACCACGATGCAGACCCTGGGCCATGTCGCGCTCGTCGTCCGGGACTACGATGAAGCCCTCGCATTCTTCACCCGCACGCTCAACTTCAGCGTAGTCGAGGATACGCGTCTGAGCGAAACCAAACGCTGGGTATTGGTCGCCCCGCCGGGTTCTCGGGGCACGAGTTTGCTGCTGGCCCGAGCAGCGACGCCCGAACAAATGACTCGTATCGACAACCAGACCGGAGGACGCGTCTTTCTTTTCTTGCACACCGACGATTTCTGGCGTGATCATCGTCAAATGACCGAGCGCAAAGTGAAATTCATACGGGAGCCGCGCGAGGAACCCTACGGCACAGTCGCAGTCTTCGAAGACCTCTACGGCAATCAATGGGGCCTGTTACAGCTGAAAGCCGGTGCCCCGGCCCGATGAGACTATTTTGTAGAAACTACAAAACTACAAATCCCTATCGCACGCCCGTCCAAATCTGATACACCACCACGCCAACCATAAACACCAGGTAAATCCGCAGCGCCCAGAAAAGCACCATCTCGGTCCGCGTGAGCTGCCGTCGCGGGCAATGATGGTGATCCTTGGTGGAGATGAGCTGGTCAGGCTCCAGCGCCGTCATCACCGAGCGCAACTCTTCACGGCTGACTTCAGCGCTTACTTCGGCGTCCTGTGCGGAATCAAATTGTTTTTCCATTAGCCTCCAAAAATCGCCAGCGCCTTGGGCGCAATCACGCTCACTCCGAACAAAAGGCCGGCGCCGATCAGGATGACTACGACTCCAAGCGCCAGCACATTTGCCCACCTCGGACTGACGAGCGAGCCCATGATTTCGCGATCGTTCACCAGCATATAAAGGAAGAGCAGCGCCGGAGGCATGGCCAGAACGGCGATCACGTTCACCAGCAGCACGATGTACACCAGCGGGATTCCAGGGATCAAAACCAGCCCCGCCGCGGCAACCGCTTCGATCAGCAGAACGAGATAGAACGATCGTCCTTGCCGGAAGGGGAGATTCAAACTGTGCGGACGCCGCGCGACTTCTCCGAAAGCATATGCGGATGAAGTCGAAATGGTAATTGCCGCGACCATCCCTGCCTCGAACATGCCCAGTGCGAAAAGCGCCGCTCCCCAGTGTCCGACAAATGGCTGCAGTGCCTGGGCGAATTCCGCGGCTTCAAAGTTCGCTGCCGCCATGTGATGCGTAAACAGCGGAGTCGTCGCCAGTATTGTGGCCAGTGCGGCGACGGTCGCCAAGACCGCTCCCAGCGCTGTGTCCATACGCCCGAAGCGAATATCGCGCGTGGTCAGACCCTTATCGGCAATCGCGCTTTGCTGGAAAAACAACATCCACGGAGTAACCGTGGCTCCGATGTCGGCCAGCAGGATCAGAACCGTCTCCTGCGTGAGCCCGCCGGGCAGCGGTTTCCAAGTCACCAACGCCCGTCCCACTGCACCCCAATGCGGATGGGTCAGCAGCGCCACCGGCACAAACACCAAATTGAAGACGGCAGCGCCCAAAATGATGCGCTCCCAGGTCCAGTACCGGTGCGTCATGAGCGCGACGGAAAGCACCAGCAGCGCCCCAAAAACCGCGACCGCCGGCCGCACGCCGAAGAATCCCAGCCCGGCGCGGATAGCAATAAACTCTGTGACCAGCGTCAGAAAGTTGCCGATCATCAGGTCGATCATCGAGAACCAGCCCCAGAACGGGCCGAAGCGATCGAAGATCAACTCCGCGTGTCCGCGATGAGTGGCCGCACCCAAACGCACAGTCATTTCCTGCACCACGCAAGCCATGGCGAACGTCAGCACGATGAATGGCACGAAGAAACCGACGCCGAACCGCGCCCCAGTCGCCGCATAGGAGAGCATGCTGGGCCCGTCATTCTCCCCCAGCATCACGAGAATGCCGGGGCCTATGAGCAGCCAGAACAACCGTAATCGTGGACGGAACCCACGCCGCGCCCGCGTCGCCGAGACCTGTTCGCGGTCGTGCGCTCGATCGATGTCCTCATGGGTGATGACGACGTCGGCGCCGGACGCTGGCCGCCCGTCCAGGAGTTGATTGTTAAGAGCGACAGATCGGGTTACGGTCACCTCTCGCGGCTGCGATGCTGTCTTCGGTTCTCTCATTCCATCGATGCGATACAAAAGGGAAAGCGGTGCTATGCCACTCGCCAGCTAATTAGCGTAAGTATACATCAGGACATTAACGATAGTTAATTACTTCTTGAACTACTGTTTTGAATAGCGAGCAAGCTGCGTGAGCAGCCAGGGCCTGTCGCGCGTTGGGGCCTCGTATCAGTGCATCGCTTTAGCGATGTCGTAAGCCCTGTTAAAGGAGAGGCCCAATTTAGGGGCTACGCGGCGAGCGGACGAAACCTTCAACCTTTCGGCGCCATTTTCCCATCCGCCGCTTTAACCCAGACTTTTTCCGCGGCGGATACGCCCAGTGCAACCCGGCCGGCGCCGGTCGTCAGGGTGAGCGTCTGGTCATAATTGCGGTGTGCCACATGAACCTTGGCTCCGGGACGAATGCCGCGCTGTTCCAGAAACTCCAGCAAACGGCGATCGCGTTCGTAGATGCCACTCACCTGAAGGTTTTGCCCTGGTTCGGCTTGAGCCAGCAGCAGCAACCCGCGACGGCGCCGGCTGGCCGGGCTCTCCAGTTCCGTCAGATTGCCGTGCGGACAAGCGACTCCACTCCCGAGTTTGGCAAGCAGCCGGGCCTCGAAATCCGGCGAGACCGCGTGTTCCAGACGCTCCGCCTCGTCGTGAACTTTGTACCATTCCATTCCGAAGATTTCGGCAAGCATGCGCTCGATCAAGTGGTGGCGAACCGTCAGCTTGCGAGCAATCTTTTTTCCGGCAGCTGTCAGCCGGACGCGTCCGTCCGCATTCACTCGCACCAAGCCGTCTTTCTTCAGACGGCGCACCGCCATGGTCACGGCCGGGGGCGAGACTTTGAGCCAGTGCGCAAGGGTCGCCGAAATAACAGCTTCCCCTTCGCTTTCGGCCCCGAGAATCGCCTTAAGGTAGTCCTCTTTGGAAACCGTGATCACGTGAATCGTATTATACGGCGAACCGTTAAGCATGGTTAACTGAAAGATTGCCGAGGTCAAAGGTTAGAGGTTAGAGGTCGGATTGCAGAGGTTCACCCCCTTGCTACGTCTTTGGCAAGACCGGAGGCGGGCGCGGGTTCAGTTTTCACCTCTGCAATCCGCTCCAGTTTGACATCATCTTCTCCCACCCCTACCCTTGAATGTCTTGGCTATGGAGATCCTCGTCATTGGCAGCGGTGGACGCGAGCACGCCTTGGTGTGGAAGCTGCGTCAGTCGCCCCGGGTCACGCGAGTCTATTGCGCGCCGGGCAACGGAGGAATCGCGGCCGAGGCGGAGTGCATCGCGGTCGATGTCAAGAGCCTCGACTCCATGGTCGCGCTCGCGAACCAGATCCGGCCCGACCTCACGATCGTGGGTCCGGAGTTGCCGCTCATGCTCGGCGTGGTGGACGAATTCACGCGGCGAGGGTGGCGCACATTCGGCCCGACCAAAGCCGCCGCGCAGCTTGAAACCAGCAAGAGCTTTGCCAAGGAATTTCTGCAGCGCCACCACATTCCCACGGCGCACTATGCGATCTGCGACTCGCCGGAACAAGTGCGCGATGCGCTGCCCCACTTCCATACTCCGATTGTGGTGAAGGCCGACGGGCTGGCTGCCGGCAAAGGCGTGGTCATCGCCAAAAGCAAAGACGAGGCCTCGACAGTAGCCAATGAAATGCTCAGCGGCAGGATGCTCGGCGAAGCCGGAGCGCGCGTGGTGCTCGAAGAATTTCTGCAAGGCGACGAACTCTCGTTTCTGGTTGTAAGCGACGGCGAGCGCGTTGCACCCCTGGTCGCCGCGCAAGATCACAAGCGCGTGGGCGATGGGGACACCGGGCCCAACACCGGCGGCATGGGCGCCTACACCACGCCCGCCATCATCGACGAGCAGATGCGCGACTGGCTCGTAGCCCACATCGCCCGCCCGGTCGTCGCCGGCATGAAAGCAGAAGGCGCGGAGTATAAAGGTGTTCTCTATTGCGGCCTGATGATGACCGCGCGCGGCCCCATGGTTCTCGAATTCAACTGCCGCTTCGGTGATCCGGAAACGCAGCCCATTCTGCTACGCCTCGAGAGCGATTTGGTCGAAGCGATGGAAGCATCCATCGACGGCCGCACCAGCGACGGCGATTTCAAGTGGTCGAACGACGCGGCGGTGTGTATCGTGATGGCTTCGGGCGGCTATCCGGGAAGCTACGAAGCAGGCAAGAAAATCAATGGCCTCGGAGATGCCGCGAAGTTGGACGGCGTAAAAATCTTCCACGCTGGAACGTCGCAACGTGACGAGGCTTTCTACACGTCCGGCGGACGAGTATTAGGGGTGGCGGCGCGGGCGCCAGAATTGCAAACGGCCGTGCAGCGCGCCTATGAGGCCTGCGCGAAGATAAGCTTTGAAGGCGCGCACTATCGGAAAGACATCGCGGCACGGGCGCTGAAGAAGAAGTAGCGTCTTAGCTTCATAAACTAGCGGTAACTTTGCATCGCCACCAAACTGGAATTGTCATTCTGAGCGAAGCGAAGGACCCATGCATTTGCTTGCGGCGCTGGAATGCCAAGGTTCTTCGCTTCGTTCAGAATGGCACCAGTATTTACAACTTCACTAAAGAATGGAAGCAATCGCAATCATGAGCAAACCGCTGGTTTCAATCGTAATGGGCAGCGACTCGGATCTGGACATCATGCGCGAAGCTGGAAAAGCCCTCGATGAATTCGGAATTGCCTACGAGATGGATGTGACCTCGGCGCATCGTTCGCCCGATCGCACCGCAGACTACGCGCGCAAAGCCGCGCACCGCGGCATTCGCGTCATCATCGCCGGAGCTGGCGGAGCGGCGCACCTGGCGGGCGTAATCGCGGCGCACACAACCTTGCCAGTGATTGGCGTCCCCATTCCTTCCACTTCGCTGCAGGGATTAGACTCTCTGCTCGCGACCGTGCAAATGCCCGCAGGCATTCCGGTCGCGACGGTCGCGATCGGTAAACCCGGCGCCACCAATGCGGGGATTCTCGCGGCCCAAATTATTGGAGTGGCCGACGCGTCGATCGCAAAGAAACTCGATGCTCATAAAGAGAAACTCGCGCGCGGCGTGGAAGAGAAATCGAAGAAGTTGAAAGCATCGAATCTCGCGTAGGGGCGGACGCATTCGTCCGCCCCGCCGAGCGAAGCTCGGCGAACGCTCAAAGTTTCAATTGCTTGAGATACTCCCGAAACGCGCCGCCCAGATCTTCGCGTTTCAGCGCAAACTCGACCGTCGCCTTAAGGAAGCCGAGTTTGTCGCCGGTGTCGTGGCGGCGCCCTTCATAAACGTAGGCGTACATCTTCTCGCGCTGCAGCAACCCGCGCAGCCCGTCCGTCAGTTGCAACTCGCCGCCCGCGCCCGGCTTTATGTCTGAAAGCGTTTCGAACACCGCCGGGGTTAGAATGTAGCGCCCGATCACCGCCAGATTCGAAGGCGCATCCTCCAGTTTAGGTTTTTCCACCAGGTCGAGAACTTCGTAGAGTTTGCCGCCCGAGCCCGCGACCTCTTTCGCCTTGAGCACTCCGTAAGCGGAAATTGCCGGCCCGTCGACCACCTGCGTCGCAATCACGGAACACTGTTTCTCGTCGAACACGCTCATCATCTGCTTGAGCACCGGAACCTTTGCATCGATGACGTCATCGGCAAGCAAGGTGGCAAAGGGTTCGTCGCCAATCAATTCGCGCGCCGTCAGCACGGCATGACCGAGTCCCAGTGCCTCTTTCTGTCGTACGTAGGCCACGAAGATCATGTCGGAAATCTGGCGCACGATCTTGAGCAGATCGTGCTTGCCCTTTTCCTCAAGCATCTTCTCGAGTTCGTAGCTGACGTCGAAATGATCTTCGATCGCGCTCTTGCCGCGCCCGGTGATGAGGATGATCTGGTCGCATCCCGCAGCCACAGCCTCTTCGACGCCATATTGAATGATGGGCTTATCCACCAGCGGCAGCATCTCTTTAGGCTGAGCTTTGGTCGCGGGCAGGAAACGCGTGCCCAATCCAGCGGCGGGAAACACCGCTTTGCGGACTTTCCGGATCCTGCGGCGGTCGCCATTCGTTCGTCGTTCTTCGGGGGTCATTGAGTCGCCGGTCGCTCGTCGTTAATCGTCAGTCGTTCGCAATGCTCCACTGATTGTACCGTTCACCCTTTATACCTGACGCACAGCCTCCTCGTGAGTTTCCAGTTCTTCCAGCAAATCGTGCAGTGTCTGTAATATTCCTTCGGCGCTGCCGATCTTGATCGAGAACTTCAGCATCCCGTCCGGAGTAAATTGCGTGCCCCGTTGCGACGCCACAAAGCGCGCCAGCTTCCCCGGATCAATCGCCGCCGTCTGGCTGAACTTGATGTTTACGAATTCGCGCTTGCGTTCAATGGCGGTGGCGCCGACTCGCATGGCCTGCAATTTCAGTGCTGCGTACGCCAGCAGATTGCGCACCGCACCGGGCGGCTCGCCATAACGATCGATCAGCTCCGAGCGCACATCGTGCAATTGCGACTCGGTCTCGACGCCCGCCACGCGCTTGTACATTCGCAGCCGCTGGTTCTCTTCCTTTATATAGTCGGACGGAATCCGAATGTTCAGCCCCAGATTGAGCTGGATCTCCGTGACTTCAACGCCCGCCTCACCCTTCATTTCACGGACGGCCCGCTCCAGCATCTGGGTGTAAAGCTCGAATCCCACCGCTTCGATGTGCCCGCTCTGCTCTCCGCCCAGCAGATTTCCCGCGCCCCGCAGTTCGAGATCTAGCGCAGCAATCTTGAAGCCGGCGCCGAGATCAGAAAATTCTTTGAGCGCGGCCAGCCGTCGGCGCGCAATCGGAGTCAACTCGATCTCCGCCGGCAAAAGCAGATACGCATACGCGCGCCGGTTTGAGCGCCCAACTCGTCCGCGCAGCTGATAAAGCTCCGATAAGCCCAGTCGGTCGGAGCGATTGATCAGGATCGTGTTGCAAAGCGGGATGTCGAGGCCGTTCTCGATAATCGTGGTCGAGACCAGAATATCGGCTTCGTGATGCATGAATTTCAGCATCACCTTTTCCAACTCTCCTTCGCCCATTTGCCCGTGACCCACCGCGATACGCGCATTCGGAGCCATAGTCTGAATTTTCGCCGCGATCTCCCAAATCGTATCGATGCGGTTGTGCACGAAATAGACCTGGCCGCCGCGGCCCAGTTCCTGTTCGATCGCCGACTGGATAAGCTTCTCGTCCCAATTCGCAACCACCGTCTGAATGGCCATGCGATCCTTCGGCGGCGTTTCAATCACGCTCATGTCGCGCAATCCCACCAGCGACATATGCAGCGTGCGCGGAATCGGCGTAGCCGACATGGTGAGCACATCAACCTCAGTACGCATCTGCTTGATGCGTTCTTTGTGGCGCACTCCGAAGCGCTGCTCCTCATCCACCACCAGCAAGCCGAGGTCGGCGAACTTCACGTCCTTCGAAAGCAGGCGGTGAGTGCCGATCAGGATGTCGACTTTACCCGCTTCCACTCTTTGCAAAATTTCCTTGACCTGCTTCGGCGTCCGGAAGCGGCTGATCATCTCGACCGTAAGCGGGAACGGTGCGAATCGTTGTTTAAAAGTTTCGTAGTGCTGGAATGCAAGCACAGTGGTGGGCGCGAGCACGGCAACTTGCTTGTTGTCGCTTAGAGCCTTGAACGCCGCGCGCATCGCCACTTCCGTCTTGCCGTAACCGACGTCGCCGCACAACAGGCGATCCATAGGCAGTTGCGATTCCATATCGCGCTTCACGTCGGCAATGGCCTGCGCCTGGTCGTCGGTCTCGTTGTATTCGAACGAATCTTCAAACTCCTTCATCCACTCCGTGTCGGCCGGAAAGATGTGACCGCGCGCGGATTGTCGCTGCGCGTAGAGCTTAAGCAACTCGTCGGTCATGTCTTTCATCGCCTTGCGCACGCGCGCCTTGGTCTTGCCCCAGGCCTGTGTGCCAAGATGATTCAAGACAGGCTTCGCGCCCTCCGCCGAGCGATATTTCTGAACGAGATCAAGACGAGTCAGCGGAACATAGAGCCGGGCGGCCTCGGCATACTCCAGCAGCATGAATTCCGCGGCGCCGTCACCCTGGTTGATTTCCTTCAAACCTTGATATTGCCCAATGCCGTGCTCGACGTGAACGACGTAGTCACCAACCTGCAAATCGCGGAAGTCGGAAAGAAACGCCGAAACTTTTGATTTCTGCCGCTGCGGCCGCGCCGCCACCAGGTCCGATTCGTCGAAGAGATCGCGCGCTCCAAAAATTGCAAGGTGCGCCTCCGGCAATACGAAGCCGTCGGGAAGATACGCCTTCAGCAGCGTAGTAGTGAGCACATCGCCGGCAAAATAAGAAGTCTCGTCGGCATAGCTTTCTCCGCTGCGCGTGCGGCTGCCCAGACGATACGACGCGTTGTACTCGGTGAACATGTCGGCCAGGCGCTCAACTTCCCCCGTGTTGGGGACGGCAAGAACCACCTGTGTCCCGCCGCCAACCAGCTTCTGCACCTCCTCAATCATCGCTGGGATAGCGCCATGGAAGCGGGAGGTGGGCTGCGAAAGAAAAGCCGCTTCCGTTCTTCTTTCGTGAGTCTCGTGGGCTTCGCGCGCCAGCGCCAGATATTCGAAATCGGCGCCAGCCAGTGCCGAGGTTTTTTCACGCCAGCTTTCTGGCGTCAAATAAAGATCGGCGGGACGAACCAGATTCCCCACTCCGCTGCGTTCGTGCGCCTCTTCGATGCGAGCCCAGACTTTATCGAGTTCCAGCGTCAGCGCTTCGGGTTCGTCAAGAATCACGCGCGCTTCCGGAAGCAGTTCGAAAATGCTGCGATCGGCGCCCGCTACTGGAGCGTAGAACTCCCAGCCCGGAAAGATTCCCGCGCCAGAGTCGCGCATCGCTTGCTCCACAATCTCGGGCGATCCGGTAATGCGCTTCCCCGAAAGCCGCGCATTGATTAACCCTAGCAGTTCTTCAGTGACGGGAGTCTCCGTCAAAGGTAGAAGCAAAGCCTCATCCACTGGGTTTGAAGAGCGCTGACTCGCCGGATCGAACTTGCGCATCGACTCAATTTCATCCCCGAAAAACTCCACGCGCACCGGACGATCCGCTTCCGGTGAATAGACATCCAGAATGCCGCCGCGAGCCGCGTATTGCCCCGGCATCTCCACCACATCGGTCGCGCTGTAGCCAACCGTGTTCAGGTGTTCGAGCAGCTTCTCCAGATCGAAAATCTCGCCCCGACGCAAAACTCGCGCCAGGTCGGCATAGTACTCGGGAGAGCGCAGAAGAATTGTGGTCGCACTCACCGGCGAAATTACGATGGCAGCGCGCCCGGTCGCGATCTTCCACAACGCCGTGGCGCGTTCTTCCTGAATCTCCGGATGCGGCGACAAATTCTGGAAGGGGAGCACATCGCGCGCCGGAAGACTGACAACGGAATCGGGGTCCGCCGCTCCCGTGAGTTCGCAAAATGCGCGAACCACCGGCAGCAACTCTTCAGCAGCGCGGTTGTCGGCCACCACCAGCACGAACGGACGCTCGACCGCGCGCCGCAACAAAACAACCGTCAGAGCCTTGGCCGCGGGCGACAGTCCAGAGACACTAATCCGTCCCGCGCTCTCCCGTAGATGGGAGGCGGCACGCGTGAAGGCAGGTAATAGTTCCACCTCCGCGAAAATTTCGCGGACGAACGGCAAAAGCATTTCTCTTTGATTCTACCAAGTCGCCGTGCACGGTGGAGCGACGGGCGCCCTCGCCCGTCCCGCTGGCAGTTCTGTGGCCGGGCGGGGGATTCCGGTACTCCACCGGCAGACTATCTCCGTAACAGCGGCCGCGTTAGGCACGTCGGCCCGCCCGCCCCGTTGATGCAGATCTCCGATCCCGGAAATGTACGCACCTCAAACCCGCCGTCGCGGAGGCGCTGATTTGTCTTAGCGTTTTCTTCAATCGCAATCAAGCGCGACTTGCCCAAAGCCAGCACGTTGCAGGCCAGCGAGTCGCGCTCGCCATATTCAATCTCGATCAGCCGAAACCCGCGCCCCTTCAGCAGTTCGACGGTCTCCACCGCCAGCCACGGCAGATCGACCAGAATCGTCTGCTCATCCAGCATGCTCATCAGCGACATCAGGTGCAGACACGCGGAAGGCCCCCCTCCGTAGGGCAGCGGCGCCGACCGCACCTCAACATTCGTCGGAAAATTCTTGGAAGAGAACAGCGCCCGCATCTGCTCGATCCCCGCTTTGTTTGTCCGATAACCCTCACCCACCAGCAGCGTCCGCGAATCAAGCCACACTATGTCGCCGGATTCCGATGTCCCCGGCAGCCGTATTTCGCCGAACACCGGAATGCCCAGCTGCCCGCAAAAGGTTGCGTGCGCCGCCGCCTCCCCTACCCGATTCTTCTTTCCCGGATTCATCAGGATGAGACCGCAGTCCGTGGCCAGCGAGGCGTCGTGCGCATAGACGGCATCGAGCGTGAGCGAATCCGCCCGAGGCAGACCCACCACCTCAGCTCCGGCGTCGCTAAGCAGCCGGCACAGAATCTCGTGCTGCCGTTGCGCAGTTTCAAAATCGGGAGCGTGCTGGAACCCGAGGTCCTGCCACACCGCCGATTTTCCCGATACATTCCACCCGGCGTTGCCCGGCGGACACACCATAACCCGCAGCAGGTCGCCGGTCATCGTATGGCCATTGAAAGAATGACCATTGAAATTTTCCGCAGATGCAAGAGAAGGCACAAGAAATATCTCTGGCACAACAGTAGTCTCGATCTAAGAATTTAAGGAAACGTGTCCGCAAACGCAATGCGAGCGCTACACCGGTCAGAGGCGACAAAGACTTTACGACAAATACACTCGCCGCTTGTTGGGCTAAGACAGCCAGTAACCTACCTTATTGCTTGCCTTAACATCCTCCCGTGATATACATATCAGCGGTATCCCGTCCTAACCACGTGCTCGGAGTTCAAGTACCTTGCCATAAACCGCGCCATTTGTTCCTTCCTTCTGCAGCCTCGCTGTTGCGGAAGCTCTCAGGAGCCGTATGAAAACGTCAGCGACATTGCGTCTCTTCTGTCTCGCGGTCGTGTTCTTATTCATCCGTCAATCTGCTTTTGCTCAGGGCGCCGACACCGGCGACCTCCACGTCAGCGTGAAAGATCCGAAGGGCAGCGTCGTAACCAACGCCACCGTCACCGTCCGCGATGTCGCCAAGGGCCTGGAACGCACCGCCACCAGCGACGGCCAGGGCGGCTATAGTGTGCGTCAATTGGCACCCGGCACGTATTCCGTCACCGTGGACGCATCAGGCTTCGCCAGGACCGAAGCCACCGAAGTCGCCATCACCGTCGGCGGGATGGCGGAGTTACCCGTCATGCTCGCCGTCACTGGTGGCAAGGAAGTCGTCGAAGTCAGCGCCCAAGCGGAACTCGTTGAAACTTCCCGCACCTCCAGCACCGACACTATCGGCCAACGCAGCATCGACAACCTGCCCATTAACGGACGCAACTACATCCAGTTCACGCTCACCGATTCGCAAGTCTCCCGAGACAACGCGCCCAACACCGGCGCCGCTCCCACCTCCGGCCTCAACATGAGTGGCCAGCGCGCCCGTTCCAACCTGGTCAACGTCGACGGCGCCGACGCCACCGACAATTCCACCAACGGCGTGCGCTCCACCGTCTCGCAGGAAGCGGTGCAGGAATTCCAGATCATCACTAATAGTTACGCTGCCGAATATGGACGCGCCGCCGGCGGCGTCGTCAACATCATCACCCGTTCCGGATCGAACGACTTTCACGGCGACGTCTATGGCTACCTGCGCAATCGCGATTTCCAGGCAGTCAATCCCTTTAGTACGACGCCCAATCCCGCCTACACGCGCGTCCAGGCTGGCGCAGCTTTCGGTGGACCAATTAAGAAAGACAAAACCTACTATTTTTTTTCCTACGAAGTCACGCGACGCCACGAGACAGGATTTTCCTCCCTGCCCACGGCGACTGATCCCAATTTCGCGTCGTACTATGGATTCACCAACGTCGATGTCTCGCCAATCTTTGGAGCGCCGCCGGGAACCTTCCCTGACATCCTGGCCACGAGCGGCCCCAACGGTCAGGCCGCCTTCCTGTCCAGCAATCCCTTCCCAGTCCCCTCCTTGCAGCTTTATGCCTTCATGGTCGGCGCTTCTTCAGGCATCGCTTTGAACGGAAGCTATCCGTCCTGGTTCGCGGGCCTTGGCCCTGCGCTTGTTCCCGCCGGATTGCAGCAGTTTCCCACCTCCTGCAACCCCTCGTTTGGCTTTGCCGCCGGGTTCTCTGCCTATTGCACCGGACTGCCCGCATCATTTCAGACGCTCGCTTCGCAGGCGGGCAACTTCCCCGTCTTCGAGGGCACCAGCCTCTACTCGCTGCGCATCGACCACAACGTCAGCAATAATAACCGCCTCACGCTGCGCGCCAATGTCAGCCCAAGTACCGTCACCGGAATCGAAGTCAACGGCGAGGATCAGCCTTTTGGTCAGAATGCCTATTCACGTACCTCGGAACAGACTTACCGCGACGTAGCCGGAGTCGTGCAAGATACCTGGACCCTCGGCTCCAACAAAGTGAATGAATTCCGCTTCCAGTTCGCGCGCCGCGGCTTGGCTTACTTCTATAACACTCAGACCCCCACCGGAAATTACCCGGCCGTGGACATTGTGGGTTACGCCTACTTCGGCCGCGAGCCTTACTCCTACGAACAACGCGTTGAAAAGCGTTACCAGTTCACCGACAATTTTTCCTGGAGCCTCGGAAGGCACAACACCAAATTTGGCGTGGACTTCAACTACATCCCGCTGCAGGGCACCTTTACCGTGAATTATGGGGGCTTGTTTGACTTCGGCAGCGATGCTTTGCTTCCTGGCGTCCCGTCATTTAATGCGGTGCAAGCCTATGGCCTCGGAATACCGTCGGGCTTCGTTCAGGGCCTCGGCAATCCTAGCGACTCGTTCTCCAACAAGCCCCTGGGTGTGTTCTGGCAGGATTCCTGGCGCGTGCGCAACAATCTCACGCTTAACTATGGAGTGCGCTACGACGTGGAATTCCCGCCGACCTTCGCCCCGCCAACCGGGCTCGCCAATACCGCTCAAACCGGCTATAACATCCTGGGAATACAGAAGGGCATCCAGACCGACACCAACAACGTTCAGCCTCGGATCGGCATCGCATGGGATCCCAGAGGAGACAGCAAAACGGTGGTCCGCGCTTCGTTTGGCATGTTCTACGACCACCCCTTGCTCGGCCTCTATTTCCTCGGGCAAGCCTCCGACGGCTCGACCAGCGGCCAATTGGATTTCGCTTCCACCGGATTCTGTTCCACTGCGGGGAGTCCGGGTAACCTGAATGCCATCCCGGTTTTCCAGGGCAACCTCTTCACCGCGGCACAGTGTAACCCCGGAGCGCCGAACGCGATTCTGGGCTATGGGACAACCTCCGCCAACGGCAACCCGAATCCCCAGCGCTTCGATCCTTTCCTCTCGAGCTCAACCAATTTGTTTCTCAACCAGAACTACATTCAGGATGGCTTCCCGCTGTTATTTCAACCGTTCGGTTATCCCCAGGGAAAGAACTTCGTGTATGCCTATTCGCAGCAGGCAAACCTGACCATCGAGCGTGATCTTGGCGACGGCTTCGCCCTCAATGTCGGCTACAACTTCAACGGTGGACGCCATCTCAACCGCCCCATCAACGCCAACACTCAGCGTGGCGACCTGTTGGTGGCAAACTGGCAGGCTGCGTACAGCGATCCCAACTCCCTTGCAGCTGCCGATGGACCGTTGGGAGTCGGGCTCGGCTCAGAACCATGCGGCGTTAACAACGGAGTGCCCTGGGTTTCCGCCGCGTTGACCAATTTTTTCCGTCCGGGCGGAATCAATCCCTCAATCGCGAACGCCTATATCGCCAACGGCGCCTCCGAGTGCGTGACCACGGTGTTGCCGCTGGTCATGCAGTATCTTCAGTCCATTGGATACAGCACCGCCGGCTTCAATACCACTTGCAATCCCAACCCAGCCAACCTGCTCGGAACTCTGGGAGGTTGCGTCCCCTTCAGCGACCAGGATGCCAACTACTCCAATGGCAGCTCCGTCTATCACGGGCTGACCGCAAACCTCCGCAAGCGCTTCAACAATCGCTATCAGTTCCTTGCCTCATACACCTGGGCGCACGCAATCGACGACTCCACCGACTTGCAATCCACGCAAACGCCGCAGGACAGCTACTTCCCGGGCCTCGATCGTTCGAACTCCACCTTCGATCAGCGCCATCGTTTTGTTTTCAGCGGCGTCTATCAATCCGGCAAGCTGAGCGGCAGCGGCTTCGTGAGCAAGGTGTTTAGCAATTGGACTTTCGCCCCTGTGATCGAATTCTCCTCAGGGCGGCCTTTCAACATCGTCACCGGCAGCGACGACAACCTGCAAAACTCCACCCTCACGGTGCGTCCCAACACCATCGTGAATGCCGCCTGCGCGGCCATCGGAAACAAACCGGTCAATTCGAAGTTTTCTCCAACCGGCGTGTTCCAGGAAAATTGCTATCAGGCTTTCACTCCCACTTCTTCCTCACCCGCCAGCTTTCCTCACGTCACCCTGCAAGCCCTCGACGGCAACCTCGGCCGCAATGCGGGCGTAACTCCATGGACGGTTTTCAACGACGTGCGCTTCGCCAAGCGCATTTCTTTCGGCGAGCGCTACAACATGGATTTCATCGCCGACATGTTCAACATCGCCAACGTGTACAACGTCGCGGCCGTAAGCCCGCTCTTTACCAACGCCGGCCAGGCCACCGCCGCCTACGACCCGCGCCAGTTCCAGTTCGCGCTGAAATTAAACTGGTAAAATCCAAGGTTGTACGGGTTGCCGGAGGCAAGCGATTTGCTGAAAAACTCGACGTTAGGCTTGGTCCTGCGTGGCGCAACGCGACAGCGCTGCGATAACCGTGCTAATGTGAACGCGGCTTTAGCCGCTGAGGACACCTTTTCCAATCGCGGCCTGATTCCTCCGTGCGTTACCAGAACATGCCTCGCCTTAATCGCGCTAGCGCTGCTTTCCAGTTACATGCTCGCCCAGAGCGCAGCCGTTACCTACAAGGAACATTGTTCCGCCTGCCACGCTGCCAACGGAGCAGGTGACACCATGCTCGGCAAGAACATGAAGCTGCGCTCACTCGCTTCCCCCGAAGTGCAAAACCGATCGGACGAAGACCTCTTCGCCATCATCAGCAAGGGTAAAAACAGAATGCCGGCTTATGAGCGCAAACTCTCGAAACAGCAGATCGGCGACGTGGTCAAGTATCTGCGCTCGCTGAAGAAATAGCGCCGCTATAACATCGCGCCTGAAAAAGAAAAGCCGCAGCGACCCTGCGGCTATCCTCTCGTCTTACTCCTGCTTCGTTCGCCGTATTACTTGTTCTCTGCCTTGTCCTTGGCAATGCTCTTACTGATCCGGTTCTGCTGCCGATTGATCCCGTTCTGCTCGGCCTTGGTCAGATGGCCGTTGTTCTTCGCCATATCCGCCTTTTCGCGGTTCTGCACGCTGGTCTCGCGATTCTCCAGGTTGGCGGTCTGCTTCGAGGTCAACGTCCCGTTCTTGACACCGTTGCCAATACGTTGTTGCTGGTTTTCTTCGCGGCCGTTCACTTCATTCACGCGCGGATGACCAGGATCGACAACACCGGGGCCCGCGCCTGAGGTAGTTGAGGTTTGAGCAGAGGCGGAACCCGTGATCATAAGTCCCCCCACTGCCAGGACTAACAGTGACTTGGTGAATGTGTTGTTCATGTAGATAGAAACCCCCGGATGACAGATTAGTTGCGAAGCGGAGTTATGACGAGGTTACCTAAGTGATGGCCCGCAAGTTATCCTGTGCGCGCAGGAGCGTAGGAGTGTCCCCTGGCTAGTCGAACTCAATCTTCTCGAATCCCAAGCCCTGCAACAGGCTGCCGATAGTCGACGCCGCATTCTGCTGGGCCGTTCGCAAAATGCCATCGGCCATCGCCGCCTCTTGCATCTGACGTTCCGCCTCCTGGCGCACCTGCGTTTCCAGGTTCGGGTCGGTTGGCACCAGTAACCCGGTTTGCCTCGAGTACACGCGCGTCTTCGCGCTGTCGAGCCTCGCGCTAAACACCTCCGACGCTGGAAGGTGCAAGCGTATCTGCTTGCCCTCCACTCGCACGTCGTCCAGCTTCAGATTCGAAAAATCAATCCCGGCAACGACTTCACCGTGCACCATCATCAACAGCCGGTCCCCCGTCAGAAAATCCGGTAAGAGCGGATTTTCTTTTTCTCCAGTCACCAACTTGTCCACCGTGTAAACCACGGTCTCCAATCGCTGCAGCCGTTGAATGCGATCAACCACCGTGGGCTGGCTAACGTCGATGCTGACCGTTCTGCCCGTAACCGCCGACAAAAGATGGCTCAACAGCGCGCGCCCCGAATGTCGGGATAACATTAACCATCCAACCGAACCAAGGCACAGAACTCCAAGGAGCAGCCCGGCGGCGAGAGCGATCGCAACCGTCGCACCCGATCGAGAAGGCCCAGCAGCTTGAGAACCCGCACCAACATCGTGAGGCATGCAGCAAGGTTACCACCACGCGGATTACAGAACCTCTCTCCGCCTACTGAGCCACAGACTCTTGCTGGGCTACGCTTGTGTGGCAGACACACCGATTCCGGCGGTTCGCATATAATCAGCTTTGAACCGGCAAACAGGACCGGAAGCTATACCTCCGTTTCGGCATTTCCTCCTCTTCTGGCTTGCCCCCAAATTTAGTGTCAGGAGAATTTCATGGCCAAGAAACCAGTCGCCAGCAATTCGAGCTCCAGCAATGTGCACAAAGCTTCAGCTCAACCCCGCTACCACCAATCAGCTCGCGAACTCCAGAAATTCGGCACCGTGACCAGTACCATGCCGTTGCAATTGGATGAACCAGTCCGGCTGGAAATGACCGAGCAACTCAATCAACTTTTGGCCGACACCATGACGCTTCGCGATCTCTACAAGAAGTCGCATTGGCAGGTGTCGGGAGCCACTTTCTATCAACTCCATCTTCTATTCGACAAGCATTATGGAGAGCAAAGTGAACTCGTAGATACGATTGCGGAGCGAATTCAGCTTCTGGGCGGAATCAGTATCGCCATGGCGGCTGACGTCGCCGAGACGACCCGGATCCCGCGTCCGCCCAAGGGCCGCGAAGAAGTCCCAGTGCAACTGTCTCGCCTGCTGGATGCCCACCAGATCATCATCAGCCATTGTCGTGAGCTCGCCGAGCGGTCCACCAAACTGGGCGACGCCGGCACCAATGACGTGGTCGTGAGTGACGTGCTTCGCACCAATGAACTGCAGGTCTGGTTCGTGAGCGAACACTTGGTCAATGCGCCGCTGGTCGAAGCCGAGCCGCTGCGGGAATCGGCGTAGAACGAAGACGAAATCGACCTCCAACGGAATGCGCGGGCCTCGCGGCCCGCGTTTTTCGTGGGGACAGACGCGGGCGTAGGTGTCTCCGGGGGTTGGGATTAATGCCTTGCGGAAAGAATGTGCAGGATCTGCTGTAGTTCATTCCGCAAGTGCGCCACACTCACGGAAGAATTCATGGGAAACGGAAGCGCGGTCTGCGTGCGCTCGGACTTGGTTTCATCGCGCAACTGCACGCGCGCACCCGCGATCGTGAAGCCGTCTGCGTAAAGCAGTTTCTTGATCCGCACCACCGATTCCACATCGCGTTTGCGATACATGCGCTGCCCGGTGCTGCTTTTAACTGGCCGGAGCTGCGGAAACTCGGTTTCCCAGAAGCGAAGCACATAAGCAGGCAGACGGCACAAGGCGGCTACTTCGCCAATACGGAAATAGAGCTTGTCCGGAATAATGATTTCGGCGGCGCGGGGCGCTTTCTTCGTAGCTTTCTTGCGGAGGCTCATGCGGACCAGTCCCGTACTCCTATATAGGCGTTTCTAGCACGAGCCGCGTCGCGGGACAACCCCCAAAAGTACGGATGGGCCGCCGCTGGTGCGTTTCGGCGGGTCGGATCAGGTGTCAGGTCTTATGTCTCAGGTGTCAGGAGAACCAAATTCTAAAACCTAAGACCTAAGACCTGACAACTAAGACCCGCTAACTTGCGGAGGGAACGGTTCTTGCCAGTCCAGCCAAGCTGATTCCCAGGCCCGCGAGCATACCCAGACCGACAACCGCTAAGGTCGTCGCGGAGACGCCGCCTTTGTGCAGGAATACGAACCAGCGATCCCATCCCAGCCCTAGACGCGCCGGTTCGCCGCTTCCCAGGTACCTCCACAACAGATGAATCTGGCCGCTTAGCGAGTAACTGAGGCGGTAGGTCCAGTTGGCATCGTAGTAGTGGCCGCGCGGGACTTGGTCTTCCATGAAACTGGTGGCGAGCGAGATGCATTGCACGAATGCCCCTGGGACAAGCAGCGACACGGCGATGTTTCTTATGCGGGCGTTGCCGCCGGCGAGCACCGGCCCCAGGCCCAACGAGAGCAGCACGATCGCCGGGACCAGATACCTTGGTCCCACGCAATATCCACCTTCCCACTGGGTGTAGCGGGCAAAGAAGAAGAGATACACCAGCGGGAACAAGATGGCCACCGTCGCCGCGCCACGCTCCAGTTTCCAAAGGCGGCGGAGCCCGGCCAGCGCCAGGATCAACGGAGGCGCGAAAATAAATACCGACTTGCCCGGAGACAGCAGGAATTCGTAGAGGCCTTTCCAGAGCGGCGTATCAAAAGTATTCAGGCGCTTGGCGCCTTCCGCTGCCTGGGGATATCCGAAGTGAAACGGGCCGCCGAACAAAACGGTGTTATGGACGAGCAACGCCGCCACTCCAATCGCCGATGCCGCGCACAGGACGAACGCGGCGCGCAGCGCGGGCTTTCCGTCACGCACCAGAGCCGCCGCAAATACTGGAATCGCAAGAACGTTGGTCGGCCGCACCACGGTTGCCAGGCCCAGAATCAGTCCTGCGATGAACGCAATTCGCAACGGAATCGAACCATTCTTATTCTTATCGTTATTATTGTCAGGGCCATGACCACGACCGAAGAGGAGCAGCGCGACTCCCACAAAAACGGCGGCCGATATCGGCTCCGAAAACAGCCATCCGGAGTAAGCAAAGATCGGAGTGCCAAGGCCAACCATCGCCGCCGCTAACAGCGATGCACGCGCAGGGATCCCGATCCCGACCAGCAGCAGAAAGAAAAACGTCACGGTCAGCGCCGAAAAAGTCGCGCTGCTCAAACAGGAAGAGAACGCCACCACCAGGTCGGTTGCGTCGCCGGGCACGCCCGGCAAGCGCGCCAGCACGTATTGCCCGAGCGCATACCAGGGCATGCAGAGCAAAGCCTGCCCCGGAGGATAGGCCGCGCGGGGCTGGCCATGCAGATCATACCTTCCGTAAAAATTATTCAACCGCACTGCTTGTGGGACCGCCGTTGACCCGCGGAGTACCAGGCTCTCCGTTGTATAGAGAGTGTTGTATTCGTCGGGCGTGCGCACACGGCCCGTCGACGTCAGCAAATAGAAGAACTGGAACGCCGCAAAAAGCCACAAGCCAATGCGGCGTGCTTGCGCGCGAGTGGCGACGGATTCAGGCGGGATGCTGGCAATGTGCACGGTGACTTAACCGTTTCAATTCTTGGTGGAGCGCCTTGCGTCCCCGCCGACCGGGGACGGTCGAGACGCTTAATTGGAAAAGCCTCTCAAGAGGTGCTTCTCCGGAGAGGCTTGGGGAATTTGTTGACGAGCATCCGTCCGCTTAGTGTTTCTTTTTCTTGGCGGCTTTCTTCTTGGTTGCCATGAAGTGTTTCCTCCGTTTGAACGATTTGTTCTCCCAAGGTTCTCGACAGGGCACCTTGATGCCCGGGCTACTCAACTTCTAGTATGAGTAGCTGTCCTACCACAAGATATTGCCATGCGTATGTGATTTGTCAATGAAAATTTCATCGCATTGGACGATTTTGGTGAAGCACGTGCTTTGGTTGTGGATCGAACTCGTGCGAAATTGTCGCCGTCGCGGCACAGTCTTCTTGTCATCCGCCGGTGAAGGCCCGCTGCCTGTGCGATAATTTCAGAAGAAATTTATGTCCGATCACAAAGTCTTCTGCGCAAAATTGAAACAGGAATTGCCTGGCCTCTCCGAACCTCCGTTCGACAGCGAGTTGGGAAAAAAGATTTACGAACAGGTCTCGCAACAGGCGTGGGGCCAGTGGATGGAACACTGCAAAATGTTGCTGAACGAATATCGCCTGAACCCGGCCCGCAAGCAGGATCAGGAAGTCATCGTAAAGCAGATGGAGCAGTTTTTCTTCGGTGAAGGATCCGCGCGTCCTGCCGAATACGTTCCGCCGACGCACTGACCGCGCTTCGCTTGAAAACGCTCTGGCACGAGCCGCCAGTCGTTTCAACCGACGGGTCGGGAGGTTACCGACCGGTTACCCCCAACCCTACATTGATGATCAATTCACCAACTCGTAACACTACTCAGCGACAATAAGTTGTGGCGCCGCGGCTATATGACACGCTGATCCTCTCGGATCTGCACCTCGGCGCGGACATGAGCCGCGCTCGCGAGGCGTTGCACGTTCTGCGGGAAAATCAATATCGCCGCCTCATTCTGCTGGGCGACATTTTTGCCGACCTCAATTTCGGACGCCTAAAAAAAGAACATTGGAAATTTCTCGGCTTCATCCGCAAGCTTTCCAATCCCAAGCGTAATGTCGAAGTGGTGTGGGTCGAAGGCAATCACGACCACGGCCTGGCCCCAATCATGTCTCATCTGGTGGGTGTCCGCGTGTACCAGGAATATCAATGGGAATATCAGGGCCTGCGCCACATCGCCGCCCATGGCCACCAGTTCGACGGCTTCGTCCTGAACAATGTCCACGTCAGCTACTGGATTGGGACGCTGCTCTACATGCAACTGCAGAAGTGGGATTCGAAAAACAAAACCTTGACGCGTTTTCTCGACCGGCTCAACACGCGCTGGCTGCGCTTGTCGCCCAAGGTCGCCGAAGGCGCGCTGGCTCACGCCCGTCATCATCAGGCGGCGCGCATCTTTTGCGGCCACACCCATGCTGCTATGCACAAGCACGAACACGGAGTCGATTATTTCAATTGCGGAGCCTGGATCGATGCGCATCCCACCTATATCACCGTTGGTGAAGACGGAGTGCATATCCATGAATACGTTGAGGGAGTTGCCGATCTCCAACTCGCCGGAGAACAAAGCCCAGCTGACGCCGAACCTGCGGAATTCGGAGACGACGCGGGATTGCTCGAAGGTGGCGAATATGACGGCGAATACGAGGGCGTGGCAACCTGACGTCGGTTGCAACCACCGAATGTTTTTGCGGAAAACTGATTTGCCACCAACGAGGCCCGGGAAATCTTGCGCAAACTAACCATCGTTTTTCACCACGCAGGCGGAGGACATCAAAGTGCAGCGGAAGCTCTGAAAACCACTCTCGCCGCGCAAGAACATCCCTGGGACGTCAGTCTACTTGACATACAGGAATTACTCGATCCCCTCGACCTGATACGCCGCGCCACCGGCCTGCGGATTCAGGACACCTACAATTTGATTCTCCGCAAGGGCTGGACCCGCTTCTCACCCCAATTGCTGGTTGTTTTGAAGGCGACCATCCACGCCTACCACTCTCCGATCGTGAAGTTGCTTCGAACTTACTGGGCGGAACATCCGACGGACCTGGTGCTCTCTGTGATTCCACACTTCAACCGCGAGATTGCTGAGAGTCTTTCTACGGATGACATCAAAACCCCGTTCGTCACGTTGATCACGGATTTGGCGGATTACCCACCACACTTCTGGATCGAGCGGGAGTCGGAGTACATCATCGCGGGCACGGATCGCGCACGGCAACAAGCGTTGACCATGGGCCACGCCGCCGATCATGTTTTCCAGACATCGGGAATGATCCTGAAACCCAGGTTCTACGAAAAGACCACGGTCGATCGCGTCGCCGAAAGGACGCGGCTCGGACTGGAAGCCGATTGTCCGACGGGCATCGTTCTGTTCGGAGGCCATGGCTCGCAGGTGATGGTCGAGGTCACAAAGAGGCTCAATGAAGCGGGCAGCGGCGTGCAGTTAATCCTGATTTGCGGGCACAACCAGAAGCTTGCGGCTGAACTCAAAGAATTGAAGACGAGCAAGCCAATCGCCGTGATTGGTTTTGCTCAGAACGTGGAATACTACATGTCCTTGTCCGATTTCTTTATAGGGAAGCCAGGGCCGGGCTCGATCAGCGAGGCGCTGCAGTTCCACTTGCCGGTGGTCGTGGAATGCAATTCCAGGACGCTGCCGCAAGAGCGTTACAACGCGCAGTGGGTGACGGAAAAAGGCTACGGGATCGTCGTACCGACCTTCAAAAGAATTGCGACCGCCGTCCATCGCCTGCTCGAGGGCGCGACTTTTGAGGAATTCCGCCGGAAGGCCAACGAATACTCCAATCGAGCGCTGTTTGAGGTGCCCTTGATTCTCGAACAGTGCGCAGAACACACTGGCGGCTCACGCTCAATCGCACGCCGTTCAATCCAGGTAAGGACCTAGGGTGGGGACGGCGTTTGCCGATCCCCGCTCTCGCCCCGCTGGACAGCCGAGGGCAGCCGTCCCTACGCCCGCTAGAAGTGCACCGCGATGCCGGTGGAGAAGCGTACGCCATTCTGGCTCTCGCCATAGAATCGGGTATTGATCCAATCGAGCTCTCCGCGAACGGTTACCGGCCCGACTATCTTGTAATCCAGTCCTCCGCCGACACCATACGCGAACCCAGTATCGGAATCTGAAATTCCGTTGCTTCGGCTGATGTGCCCGACGCCTGCCAGAAACTCCGCGAAGGGCCGGAAGCGCTGGACCTGCACCGATACTCTCGGACCGAAGAGAACATTGTGGGCGGCGATGTCGGCGTTGGTACCGCTGAAATTGTGGCTGCCATAATGCCCGTCGACATCGGCCACCAGCCCAAACCACGGCGCGATCTTCCCTTCCAGGTTTGCATCCCATCCGTTCAGATTGCTGGTGTCGTTTGAGGCGATCGATGTGCGGTCATAAGAATAGCCAAAGAACGCGTTGCCCCGGGTCGGAATCTGCGCCCAGGCTGCGCCGGCGAGCAGCGCCAACAAACAGATAAGAGTCCACAGTCTTCGCATTGTTCTTGCTCCTTGCATGCGGTTTCGGCATTCGGCTCGAAACGAGCCGGATGAAATATAGATGCAAGAATGGGAGAAAACTTTGCCTCGCCGCGCCACACACTGGGGCAGGTTGTCGAACAAAAGTCAGTGGAACAAGGAGG
>Ga0209274_10000129_pt1 | contig 63909 bp, 49 predicted proteins | sample HubBroMetageREF1_FD_188343 | JGI IMG/M metagenome (GOLD analysis project Ga0209274, IMG submission 188343) | Reference soil microbial communities from the Hubbard Brook experimental Forest, New Hampshire, USA - Hubbard Brook CCASE Soil... | ecosystem: Environmental > Terrestrial > Soil >...
GCCAGCCCATCGGTGAGTGGAGCTGCGGATCGGTATTCACCAATCCGCCGGGAGACCATGCGGCGCGGCTGATCGAAAGCGCCGGCCTGAAGGGGTTTCGGATCGGGGACGCATCGGTATCCGAGAAGCACGCCAATTTCATCATCAATCACGGGAACGCCCGCGCCGCCGATGTCGAGGCGCTCATCGAGCACGTGCGGCGCACGGTGGCGGAGGTGCACGGCATCGAGCTGTCCACCGAGGTGCGCATCGTGGGGGCGGCGGCATGACCCTGTTGCAGACCAAGACGCATTTCCCGCGGGTGAGCCGCGCCGCCGATTTCGGCAAGACAGCAGTACTCCTGGGAGGTGATTCGAGTGAGCGCGAAATATCGTTGATCTCAGGCAATGCCGTGCTCGCCGCGCTGCAACGCCGCGGCGTCGACGCCCACGCCTTCGACCCGCAGGAGCGGCCGATCGCAGAGCTCCGGAGCGGGGGCTTCGCACGTGCATTCATCATCCTGCACGGGCCAGGGGGCGAGGATGGCGCGATGCAGGGCGCGCTCGAGTGGTTGGGCGTCCCCTACACGGGCAGCGGCGTGCTCGCCTCGGCCCTGACCATGGATAAGCTCAAGACCAAGCGGGTCGTAGTCGGCGCGGGGTACGCCGCGCCCGACTATGCCGTGCTGTCGAGCACCAAGGATCTGCCCGCTGCGCTCGAACGCATCGGTCTGCCCATGATGGTGAAGCCCGCCTCTCAAGGGTCGAGCGTGGGCATCACCAAGGTCAAGAGCGCCGCGGATTTGACGACGGCGTACGCCGAAGCGCGGGCCGTCGACCCCATCGTGTTCGCGGAAACGTTCATCAGCGGCGACGAATTCACGGTGGGCGTGCTCAAGGATTCGGCGTTGCCGTCGATCCGCATCCAGCCGACGACGGAGTTCTACGACTACGAGGCGAAATACGTCCGCAACGATACGCAGTATCACTGCCCGAGCGGCATCGACGCCGGCGCCGAGGCCGAACTGCAGGCCGCGGCGCTCGCGGCCTTCCGCGTGACCGATTGCGCCGGCTGGGGCCGGGTCGACTTCATGCGCGATCGCGACAGCGGCAAATTCTTTTTCATCGAAATCAACACCACGCCGGGCATGACCGATCACAGCCTGGTGCCGAAGGCGGCACGTCAATCCGGCATCGATTTCGAAGAGCTGGTGTGGCGGATTCTCGAGACCAGTGCCTTGCGGGAACGCAAATGAACTTAGGCCAAGCCGTGCGCCGCAATCGATTCAAGAGCCCCGCGAAGGCACCCCGCTTCAAGTGGAAGTGGCCCTCCTTCGTGGCGCAGTGGCGCAGCTACGCGCGCCGTGCCGCGCTGCTCGCGCTGCTGGCGGCGGGCCTTGGGGCGCTCGCCTGGGCGCTCGACCGGCCGCTGCGCGTCATATCGATGGACGGCAGCTTTCAGCGCGTCTCCCCCGGCGATATCGAAAAAGCTGTGGCGCCGTTCAGCCAAACGGGCTTCATGTCGGCCGATCTCGATGCCATCCAACGCGCGGTCGAGGCGCTGCCCTGGGTGGAGCACGCGCGCATTCAGCGCCGCTGGCCCAACAGCCTGCACGTGACGGTAATCGAGCAAACCGCGGCGGCGCGCTGGGGCGAGTCGGGCCTTTTGAATACCCGCGGGGAACTGTTCGTGAGGTCGGCGGCGCATGTTCCGGCGGAACTCCCCCGCTTGAGCGGCCCGGAGGGCACCGAAACTCAGGTCGCGCAGCGTTATCTCGCGATCCAGGGACGCATGTTCGAGGCGGGCATGCGCATCGCGGCGCTGCGCCTCGACGAGCGCGGCGCCTGGGAGATGGATCTCGACAGCGGGGTGACGGTTCGCCTGGGACGACGCGATGTCGACGAACGCATCGATCGCTTCATCCGCACGGCCTCGCAAGTCATCTCGCATCGCCTGAACGAAATCACCTACGTCGACATGCGCTACTCCAATGGCTTTGCCATCGGTTGGCGCAATGCGGCGGCACCGGCATCGGTGCCGTCCAAACGCAGCGACGATACCGATGCCTGAAGGAATTCATCAAAGACATGGCTAAGCGTTCGGATCGAAATCTATTGGTGGGGCTGGATATCGGCACCAGCAAGGTCGTCGCCATCGTGGGCGAAATCAAGGCCGACGGCGCGTTGGAGATCATCGGCATCGGCAGCCATCCCTCGCGCGGCCTGAAGAAGGGTGTCGTGGTCAACATCGAATCCACGGTGCAGTCCATTCAGCGCGCCGTGGAGGAGGCCGAGCTGATGGCCGGCTGCGAGATACATTCGGTGTACGCCGGCATCGCCGGCAGCCACGTGCGCAGCCTCAATTCGCACGGCATCGTCGCCATCAAGGACAAAGAGGTGGTGCAGGGCGATGTCGAGCGCGTGATCGACGCGGCCAAGGCGGTCGCCATCCCCGCCGATCAGAAGATCCTGCACGTGCTGCCGCAGGAATACATCATCGACAGCCAGGAAGGCATCCGCGATCCCATCGGCATGTCGGGGGTGCGCCTCGAGGCCAAGGTGCACATCGTCACCGGCGCGGATAGCGCCGCGCAGAACATCGTCAAGTGCGTGCAGCGCTGCGGGCTCGCCGTCGACGACATCGTCCTGGAACAGCTCGCCTCGAGCTACGCCGTGCTCACCGAGGATGAAAAGGACCTCGGGGTGTGCGTGGTCGACATCGGCGGCGGCACCACCGACATCGCGGTGTTCGGCGGCGGCGCGATCCGGCACACGGCGGTGATTCCGATTGCCGGCGACCAGGTGACCAACGACATCGCGGTGTCCATGCGCACGCCGACGCAGTACGCCGAGGACATCAAGATCAAGTATGCGTGCGCCCTGTCGCAGCTCGCGAATCCCGACGAGACCATCGAAGTGCCGAGCGTGGGGGATCGCCCGCCGCGGCGTCTGGCGCGCCAGACGCTCGCCGAAATCGTCGAGCCGCGCTACGAGGAATTGTTCGGTTTGATCCGCGATGAACTGCGCCGCGCCGGATTGGAGGAGCAGGTGGCCACCGGCATCGTGCTCACGGGCGGCAGTTCCAAGATGGAGGGCGCCATCGAACTCGCCGAAGAAGTGTTCCACATGCCCGTGCGGCTCGGCGTGCCGCAGTACGTGAGCGGGTTGGTGGATGTGGTGAGCAATCCGATTCACGCCACGGGGGTTGGGCTGCTGCTGTACGCGAAGGGCAATCTCGAGGGGTCGCAGGCACGCGCCGCGCCGCTGCTTTCGGGCGGCATGAAGAATGTTTTTGAGCGAATGAAGGCTTGGTTTGCTGGAAATTTCTGATAACAAACTGAAGGAGAACTGGAATGTTCGAACTGATGGATTCCTATAGTCAAAGTGCCGTCATCAAGGTGCTGGGCGTGGGCGGGGGCGGCGGCAACGCCGTCTCGCACATGGTCCAAGCCGGCCTCGAAGGCGTCGATTTCATATGCATCAACACCGACGCGCAGGCGCTGAAGCACTCCAAGGTGCGCACCGCTCTGCAGATCGGCTGCAACATCACCAAGGGATTGGGCGCCGGCGCCGATCCCGAAGTGGGCCGCCAAGCCGCGATGGAGGATCGCGACCGCATCATCGAGCTCATCGAGGGCTGCGACATGCTGTTCATCACCGCCGGCATGGGCGGCGGCACGGGCACGGGCGCCGCTCCCGTGGTGGCGCAGGTCGCCAAGGAGCTCGGCATCCTGACAGTGGCCGTGGTCACCCGGCCCTTCGAGATGGAAGGCAACAAGCGTTCGCGCGTGGCGGACCAAGGCATGCTGGAGCTGTCCAAGTATGTGGACTCCTTGATCACCATTCCGAACCAGAAACTGTTGTCGGTGCTGGGCAGCAGCACGACGCTGCTCGACGCCTTCAAGGCGGCCAACACCGTGCTGCAGGGCGCGGTACAGGGCATCGCGGAACTCATCACGCGGCCGGGACTGATCAACGTCGACTTTGCCGACGTGCGCACGGTCATGTCCGAAACCGGGATGGCCATGATGGGATCGGGCAGCGCGGCCGGGGATGATCGGGCGCGCGAAGCGGCCGAGGCGGCGATCTCCAGTCCCTTGCTCGAGGACATCAATCTGTCGGGCGCTCAGGGCATCCTGGTGAATGTCACCGCCGGCATGGACTTGTCCATCGGTGAATTCCAGGAGGTGGGCAACGTCATCAAGCAGTTCGCCTCGGACGATGCCACGGTGGTGGTGGGCACGGTGATCGATCCGGACATGGCCAACCAGATTCGGGTGACGGTCGTCGCCACGGGGTTGGGCAAGCCGGTCGCCACGGCCAAGCCCGCGCCGGTGCAGGCAACGGCGGCGTCGGCGATCGCGCCACCGCTCACCATGCGGGTGGTGCGTCCCAAGTCTCCGATGGCGCCGACGGACTACGCCATGCTGGACAAGCCCACGGTGCAGAGACAACGCGCGGTGGGCGACGGTCTGCGCGCGGAGGCCGATTCGGAGGATTTGCTGGATATACCGGCGTTTCTGCGCCGACAGGCGGACTAGATCGCCGGGCATCTTTGCATTTGTTGACATTCCAGGCTTTGGCGCCCTCGAGGGAGATATCGAGGGCGCCCGTTTGGACCTTGGTCTCTTTAGACCGGGGTCAACGGTGTGGTACCTTTGGCGTTATTAACTTAAGTCGGTCCGACCTCATTAGAAAATGCTGAATCAGCGAACTCTCAAGAATTCGATTCGTGCCACCGGTGTGGGGCTGCATACGGGCAAGAAAGTCCTGATGACCCTGCGCCCGGCGCTGCCGGACACCGGCATTGTGTTTCGCCGCACGGATCTGGAACATCCGGTCGACATCAAGGCGCATGCCGAGAATGTCGGCGACACCACGATGGGCACCACCCTGCACAAGGGCGACGTCAAGGTGTCCACCGTCGAACATCTGCTGTCGGCCCTGGCCGGGCTCGGCATCGACAATGCCTTGGTCGAGGTGAGCTCGGGCGAAGTTCCCATCATGGACGGCAGCGCGGGGCCCTTCGTGTTCCTGCTGCAGTCGGCGGGCATCGAGGAGCAAAAGGCTCCCAAACGTTTCACGCGCATCCTCGAAAGCCTGCAGGTGGAGGACGGGGACAAGTGGGCGCGCTTCGACCCCTATGACGGTTTCAAGGTGAACTTCGAAATCGAATTCAACCACCCCACGTTCAAGAAGCATTCCCAGGTCGCGTCGATGGATTTCTCGACGACCTCGTTCCTGCGCGAAGTGAGCCGCGCGCGCACTTTCGGATTCATGCGCGACTTGGAAAGCTTAAGAGCGCGCAATCTCGCCCTCGGCGGGAATTTGGACAACGCCATCGTGCTCGACGACTATCGTGTGCTGAACGAAGACGGCCTGCGCTACGAAGACGAATTCGTGAAGCACAAAATTCTCGATGCCATCGGCGATTTATACCTGCTGGGGCACAGCCTGATCGGCGAGTTCAGCGGCTACAAGTCGGGGCATGCGCTCAATAACAAGCTGCTGCGCACCCTGATCGGCACCACAACGGCCTGGCAGGAAGTGACGTTCGAGAGTCTGGCGGACGCGCCGATTTCCTACGCCGCGGCGGCGGCGGCGCGAGCTTAGAGCCGACCTCGGACAAGTCGTCTGCCGCACTGCGGCAAATCCCTCAGGCAGGCGGCGGCACCACCCGGATTTTCACGCTGAGAATGGTCAGCCCGAGGCTGCCGGCGACGTGCTTTTTGACGGGTTCGGTCATATACCGTAGACGCGAAGCCCACACCGCACCGACCACCCCGATGGTCAGCCGCCCTTGCTCGATCCCTGCGCTCGCGATCGCCTGAGCCAGCCGGGCGGGCAGAACCGCCCGGACCTGCTCGAGGACCCGGGATCTTTCCTGCGACCGGGTTTTGAGGGCGGTGAGTTTGTTTCCAGTTCGTGACAATAAGTCACTGACACGCCTAGGATTTTGCATTGCAACACGACAGTAGGGCATTGAAATAAATGGGAAAACCGTGCGGAAATCCTTGTTTTGGGTTAATTATCTGCATAGTCTACGGTCACCGCTCGGGGCATGGTCTCCATCTTGGGGTAAGACATAATGCACCGCTTTGAAGCACGATGACGGCGTTGGAAGCACAATCTGCATGAATGTCATTTTTGTCGGCCGCAAGTCAGGCCGGGTCAAACAAATCGATCTGCAGCATCCCCTGGTGATGGCGGCTGCGGTGCTGTTGGTGATTGCAATCGTGGGCGGCGCCTTTTCCGTAGGGATGGGTTTGGGTGCGCGCCATGGTAGATCCAATCCCATCGATCAGCTGGGCAATTGGTCCGCAGACCTGCTTCGGCAGCAAGCTCAGATCGAGGACGTCAAGCGAGTCCTGCAGGAAAAGGTCAATGCGCTCGCCATGCGCGTCGGCCAGATGAATGCCAATGTCATTCGGGTCAATGCCTTAGGCAAGCGGCTGACCCGCATGGCCAATATAGATGACGGCGAATTCGACTTCGGCAACCCGCCGGCTCTGGGCGGTTCCGAGGCCGGTGCCGATGGGCAGCCGGCGCAGATTCCGAATCTCACCGCCATGGTCGATGATTTGCAGACCCAATTATCCAGCCGCGAGCAGCAGCTAGGCGTGCTGGAGAACCTCATTCTGACGCGCGAGCTCAACAAGCAGGTGTACCCGGAAGGCCGGCCCGTCCAGGATGGGTGGATATCCTCGTATTTCGGCCGGCGGGCGGATCCTTTCACCGGCTATTCCGCGGTGCACAAGGGGCTGGATTTTGCCGGTCCCGAGGGCACCAAGGTGACCTCCGTGGCGGCGGGGCTCGTGACCTATGCGGGTGAACGCTCCGGGTATGGGGAGATGGTCGAGATCAATCATGGCAATGGATTGGCCACACGCTACTGCCACAACGAGAAAATCCTGGTCAAGCAGGGCGACATGGTTCGCAAGGGCCAGGAGGTGGCGTTGATGGGCTCCACCGGCCGATCGACGGGGCCCCACCTGCACTTCGAGGTGCTGCGAAACGGCACCCAGGTCGATCCGCTGCGCTTCATCGGAGAGGATCGCTAGAACCCCCGTTCGGGACCCTTAAGGCCGCGCGGCGCGGCCTCTCGAAACGATTTCCCGCCCTCCCGGTCTATCCGTACAATACCCAGTTTTCTCAAGGACCCCCTCGCGTGTGGAAGCTTCTGACGCATGTATTTGGCAGCCGTAATCAGCGCCTGGTGAAGGAGCTGAGCCGCACCGTTGCGGCTGTGAACGCACTCGAGTCGAGCTTGAGTGCTCTGCCGGACGCGCAATTTCCGGAGAAGACCCGGGAGCTCAAGGCGCGATTCGCGGCCGGTACCCCGCTGAACGATCTCGTGCCCGAAGCCTTCGCCTTGGTGCGCGAGGCATCGCGCCGCAAGCTCGGACTGCGTCACTTCGATGTGCAGCTCATCGGCGGCCTCGCGCTGCATCAGGGGAAGATCTCGGAAATGCGCACCGGCGAAGGCAAGACGCTGATGTCCACCCTGCCGGCGTACCTGAACGCGCTCACCGGCGAAGGCGTCCACGTCGTCACCGTCAACGAATACCTGGCGCAGCGCGACGCGGACTGGATGGGCCCGGTATTCCGCTTCCTGGGCCTCGATGTGGGCGTGATCAAGAACGCCCAGTCTTCCGACGAGAAGCGCGCGGCCTACGCCTGCGACGTCACCTACGGCACCAACAATGAATTCGGCTTCGACTACCTGCGCGACAATCTGGCGTTTCGGCTCGAGGACCGCGTGCAGCGCAAGCTGGCCTTCGCCATCGTCGACGAGGTCGATTCGATCCTGATCGACGAGGCGCGAACGCCCTTGATCATTTCAGGGCCCGCGGAAGAGAGCACCGAGCTCTACATCAAGATCAATGCGCTGATCCCGCGCCTGACGCGGCAGAAGGCCGAGGACGGTCCCGGCGACTACGCCGTGGACGAGAAGACCAAGCAGGCGACGCTCACCGAGGACGGCCATCAAAAGGTCGAGGAATTGATGGCGGAGATCGGCCTGTTGCGCGACGGCGAGAGCCTGTACGACGCGACCAACATCCGTCTGATGCATCACTTGAATGCGGCGCTGCGCGCGCATTCCCTGTACAAGCGCGACGTGGAATACATCGTGCGCCAGGGCGAAGTCATCATCGTCGATGAGTTCACCGGCCGCACCATGCAGGGGCGGCGCTGGTCCGACGGCCTGCATCAGGCGGTCGAGGCCAAGGAGGGCGTCAAGGTTCGCGAGGAAAACCAGACCGTCGCCTCCATCACGTTCCAGAATTACTTCCGGCTGTACGCGAAATTGTCCGGCATGACGGGCACCGCGGACACCGAGGCCTTCGAGTTCCAGCAGATCTACGGTCTCGAAGTGGTGGTGATTCCCACCCACAAACCGATGATCCGCACGGACAAGTCCGACCTGGTGTTTCTGTCCGAGCACGACAAGTTCCAGGCCATTCTCGAGGACATCCAGGATTGCGTGAAGCGCGGCCAGCCGGTGCTGGTGGGCACAACGTCGATCGAAACCTCGGAGCGGCTCGCAAAGCTCCTGCAGGGCGCCAAGATCCCCCACGAAGTGCTCAACGCCAAGCAGCATGAACGTGAAGCGCACATCGTGGCCGAGGCCGGCAGGCCCGGCTCGATCACCATCGCCACCAACATGGCGGGCCGGGGCACCGACATCGTGCTGGGCGGAAGTCCGCAGACGCAGATCGATGCCATCGAAAGTCCGAACGAGACCGAGCTGAAGCAGATTCACGACGACTGGCGCAAGCGCCACGAGCAGGTGCTGGCCGCGGGCGGGTTGCACATCATCGGCACCGAGCGCCATGAATCGCGGCGCATCGACAATCAATTGCGCGGCCGATCGGGCCGCCAGGGCGATCCCGGCTCGAGCCGCTTCTACCTGTCCCTCGAAGACAATTTGATGCGCATATTCGGCGATCCGACGCGCATGAAGGCGCTCATGACCCGGGTGGGCATGAAGGCCGGGGAGGCGATCGAAAGCGGCATGCTGACGCGCCAGATCGAGCGCGCGCAGCGGCGGGTGGAGCAGCACAACTTCGACGCCCGCAAGCAATTGCTGGAATATGACGACGTGGCGAACGATCAGCGGCGCGTGATCTACCAGCAGCGCACCGATCTGATGAGCGCCGAGGACGTGGCCGAGGCCGTGAAGGGCATCCGCGAGGACGTGGTCGCGCAGCTGGTCGATCAATACGTGCCGGGCGGGGCGCCCGAGGAGCAGTGGGACGCGCCGGGATTGATCCAGGCGATCGAGCGGGACTTCGGCCCGTCGCTGCCGATCGACGTATGGCTCAAGGCTGAAGAGGCCGGCGACGATTCGGGCTTGCGCAACAAGATCACCGCGGCCCTCGAGGAGTCCTACGGCCAGAAAGAGACCAGCGTCGGCATTCAGGTCATGCGCTACATCGAGAAAGAGGTGATGCTGCGCACGCTCGACCAGCACTGGCGCGAACATCTGGCGGCCATGGATTACATGCGGCAGGGCATCTACCTGCGCAGCTACGCCCAGAAGAACCCGAAGCAGGAATACAAGCGCGAAGCGTTCGAATTGTTCTCCGCGATGTTGGATCGCATCAAGTTCGATACGCTCACCACGGTCTCAAAGATCCAGGTGCGCAGCCAGGCCGAGATCGAACGCGAGGAGCTCGAGCGGCAGCAACGCCTCGCGCGCGCGCTGCGCGCGCAGCATCCCGAAGCGATGTCCGCGATCCAGGCCGTTCCTGGCCCCGGCTCCGGCGACGGAGGCGGGAGCGACTCGGCGCCGCCTTCCGGCAACGTGATGGAAATCGAGCCGCGTTCCGCTCCGGAGAGCGCCGCGCCCTTCGTGCGCCCCATGCCCAAGGTCGGGCGCAACGAACCCTGCCCCTGCGGATCCGGCCGCAAGTACAAGCATTGTCACGGCACCCTGCAGCAAGCGAGCGGTTGATTCACGTCGCTGCGGCGGTGGTGATCGACGCGCAGGGCCGCGTGCTGATCGCGCAGCGGCCGAAGAAGAAACACTTGGCGGGCGGCTGGGAGTTCCCCGGGGGGAAGCTCGAGCCGGGTGAGGATCGCCTGGCGGGACTGTCGCGGGAACTGCGCGAGGAAATCGGCATCACCATTGCGGCACCCCGGCCGCTGATCCGCGTGCGTCACAGCTATCCGACGCGGGACATCCTTCTCGACGTCTGGGTGGTCCGCCGCTACACGGGCGTGCCGGAGGGCCTTGAAGGCCAGGCCTTGCGCTGGTGCGCGCAGCAGGATTTGGGCTCGGCCGATCTGCTGCCGGCGGATAAGCCCATCGTCGCAGCCCTGCGGCTGCCGGAGCGATTGACGCAGGTGTTCACCGCTTGGTACGGCATCACCGACTTGAGTTCCCTGCGGGAGTCCACCCATCACGGCCGTCTGCGCGGCGTGTTCGTCGAGGGCATCGAAGACGGAGCGGCGGCGGTGCGGCTCGGGGCGGAATTTCTCGCGCTGAGAAATGTGCTGACGGACGCAGATCTCAGCGCGCTGTGCGACAGCGTTCCCGTGCCGATTTATGCGCGCGGCATGGAGCTCGAGCAGGTGTGGGCGCTGGGGGCCAGCGGATTGAACGAGATCGGGGAGTAGTTCAGTTCTCTCCGAATAACTGTGGTCGCGAATGTGCGATCAAGAGTTTTGATCCGCTCACGGTAAGGTGGTCACGGTCGCGATACAGAAGGTCGGGCCGCGACAGGGACTTATCGCCCACCGTAAGACAACCTGTTCTGTCGCAAAAGAAATTCACAACTGACACGTACTGAACATTTTCAGCGGCCGCGAGCGCAGCCATGGCAGCGTCAAGATCCCAAATGGCGTCGGATACTCTGCCGAGCCGCTGCGGGATTTCGTACGATCGGGTTCTGACCATGTATCGGAAAAGATCGACCGGCAGTGACGTTCTCCATAAAGGACCAGGCCCAAAGACGACGATATGCCCGATACCGAGTTCCTTGAGGCGGCGAACGGTTTCAGACAGCCTGCCGAGGATATCTTCTTGAGTTTGGCCGACCTCCAGATAGCGCTCCCACCCGCCTGCAACCACAATTGCGTCGGGCTTGAGTACTGCGAGCTTGGCAATCGCGGCCAGACTCCTGGCATTGCAAATCGGACTCCCGGCTCCAAAAGGTTTCGAAGTGGGCTCGCAGCCGGCCGCGGTCCACTGGGCAATATCCATGGTCACCTTGGATTGGATCGCGGCCATTCCAGGATATAGCTGCGCCGCGTGCGAGTCGCCCCATAGAACCACGAGGGGCACTCCGGGCCGCTTGGCGGGCGTGCACTGGCTCGAATATTCGCTCGTGGCGTTCAGGTCCAGATAACATCGAGCAATTCTCCAGGCGTCCAGATCGTCTTGCGACCAATCCGCGACTGCTCGTAGTCCGGGAGGGAACCGCGAAGGCGCGCCATTGTCGGCAATGACCAATGAGCCGAGGATTCCGGCGACTGCCAAAGCGGACGCCACCAGCCCGAGGGGCGGTCGCCGGATGGCGGCCGACCCGAGCCTGCCAAACCGCACGGGATCCTCCACGAGGATTTTGGTGAGCCATGCCAATGCAACAGACCCGACCAGAGGAATCAACAACTCGGCGGCCGACGCATCGGGATTCAGCCATCGGTACATGAAAATCGCAGGCCAATGCCACAAGTAAAGCGGGTAACTTATTCCGCCGATAAAGGCCAGAGGTTTGAATGCCAGACGCCTGTTTGCCGGCGCGAACGGCCCTGCCGCGATCAGCATCGTCGTGCCGAGCACGGGCAGCACCGTCTGGGCACCCGGCCAGTTGACGGATGTGATTGCCGCGATTGAGATACCGATCAGAACAATGCCTGCGATCGAGCTTGCGGCCGCGGCCTGCATGCCATGCTGAGCGCGCCAGGAGGTGGCATCTCCCCGCGCGTAACGGTCTGTCAACCACGCCGCCCCAGCGGCCAGGATGATCGTCAAAGCGAGCCCGACGTCCGCTACGACGGTGTTCCGCTCCCATCGTGCGCCGCTCGCTCCCAATACGAGAACAGAGCAAAACACGATCGCGAGGGCAAACAGTTGGACCTCACGGGCATCGCGCTTCGAGACAGATTGAATTCCCGACTGCAACGTTGCCTGGGCCAGCAAGACACCCGCAGCCAGCTCCCAGAAACGTGTGTGCAATAGGTAGAACGAACTAACGTAGTCGAAATCGCCCAGCAGAATCGTGGACAGCAGCGACAGAGCGCCCAGGCGCGCAACCCAACGAATCGACCCCGTTGTGCCTCTCGTGCCCAGCCACAACATCGCGGGAACGAGGAGATAGAATTGCTCTTCGATACCCAGCGACCATAGGTGCAATAGCGGCTTGTCGAGGGCCGCCGTGTCGAAATATCCGCTTTGCGACCAAAGCAAGAAATTGTTGGAGAAACAGACCGCAGCCAGCATATGCCGGCCCAAAGCGGCGAACTCCGGGGCCGTGAAAAACACGTACCCCGCGCCCCATGTGCAAATCAGCACCAATGCGAGCGCCGGGAATATTCGTCTGGCGCGCTTTGCATAGAAACCCAGTATGCGGAAGTGTCCGGCCTCGATGTCCTGGAGCAGGTGCCGGCCGATGAGGTAGCCGGATATCACAAAGAAAATGTCGACACCGACGAACCCGCCGGGGAACGCTTTTGGAAACGCGTGATTCATCAGGACAGACAACACGGCCAGGGCACGCAAGCCTTCGATGTCGTTCCGGACTCGATGACCGCCGGTGGTCGTCAAAGGATCGTTTGATCGTGGCCTAAGCATGTCGCCCGTCATCGTCTTAGTCCGTGTGCCGCCGCGGGCGCCGACCGTGACGCCGCTGTGCACGAATAGCACATTGCTGTCCGCCATACTGTGCATGACCGACAGTTTTGCCTTGCGGTCCGATCTTTGAGCAGATCAAGTACGCGTCAGCCGGTAGCAGACCTCGTGCAATTCGGTGAGGCCGCGCGAACGCAATTTCGGTTCGTTCTCCAAAACGTCCTCCCTGCAGAGCCGCTCAATCGCATGACTACCGGTGTATAGGCGCTCGACTTCACCGGCGTCCACGGAGAATGGCGGGCCCGTCATCTGCGATTGCGCGTATTCCACGGCGACCAAGAGGGTTTGCGTCCCAGGCCGGGTTAGTGCGCTAAGGTGCGCTACATAGGCGGCGCGCAGATCCGGCGCCCAAGAGATCAGCGCCGCGCGATCGAAGACAGCGGAGACGGCACCGAGCAGTTCCGGGGTGAGCGCAAAGAAATCTCCGCGGTACAGCCGCAGCTGCGAGGCCTCGTAGACGTCGAAATGTTCGAGCACGCGGCGCCGCGCGGGAACGCCGTGCTCCATGCAGAACGATCCCAGCGCCACGCCGGAAAGCTCGATGCCGGTCACCGATTCGTGCCGCTCCGTCAGCCACAGCAGGTCGAGGCTCTTGCCGCACAGCGGGACGAATACACGGCTGCCGTTTGCGAGCCCGAGTTCCGGCCAATATCTCTTAAGATGCCGATCGACCGCGGATTGGTGAAAGCCTATCTGGCCGTTTTGCCAGCGCTTGTGCCAAAAATCAGGCTGCAAGGTTCAGTTTTCCTCGGACGAATCCGCGGGCAGTTCGCCGTCGGAGCCCGCCGAGTCGTCGGGAATCCTATGCTGTTCGCTGAACCACGCGCCGAGATCGATTAGGCGGCAGCGTTCGCTGCAGAAGGGGCGATAAATCGACTCGGCCGACCATTCCACCGGCCGCTTGCAGGTGGGACATTTAACGATCGTTGCCATCGCAGTCCCGAATCAAGCGCAACAGGTCAGATGAAACGGCACATCCACTTCGACGTGTACGGGACGGCTGGTGGCATCGAGCCAACTCAGGAATCGAATGGTGCATCGATGTTGGCTGCCGCTGATCTCGGGAAACAAATCGACGTCCGCAGGCAGAGTCACGCGCACCAATTGGCACGGATTCTCACGATCGAATTGCAATTGGAAAATACCGCCGGCAGCGACTTCCGATTTGCGCTTGGCATTTTGCCGCGTGAGCCAAAGCAACTCCGCGATGCTGTCGCACAACGGTCTGATCAGCGCGAGCCACGAGCCGAACTCCGCCGCGCGCACCTCGGCGGGGCGATTGAGCCAGTAGGAGTAGTCAGGCAGGTCGAAGTCGCAGGTGCCGCCGGGGATGGCGCTGCGATGTTTGATGGCGCTCAGGAACTCCGAGTCGCGCAACGGCCCCATGTAGTTGCCGCCGACCGTCGACAGGTCATTGCGCAGATTGATGAGGTTCGACATGAGCGACTTGAGCCGGCCGGGGTCGACCCCGGTCTTGGATTGGTACTCCTTGAGTACGTTCACGTGCCGCTCGAGCTCTTTCAGGACTTCGCTGCGGGAGTCGCCTCGCGCGGTGATGGCCAGGATCTCGAGCAGGCTCGCGACTGCCGCGCGCGAACTCCAGGGATTGGGTGACTCGCTATGGAAGGAAGCCTGGGTGTACAGAAATTCCAAGCGCAGGAAGGTTCGCATGCGCTCATTTAGTGGCTGCTCGTAAACGATCGGCGCGGCCTCGGGCTCCGTCTGGGTCTCAAGATCGGGGTGAGAGTTCATCGGCCTATTCTGAGCCAACCCAAGCCCCAGGGTAAACCTCGGGTTTAGGGAGAATCGCGCTCGGAAGCCCCTGCCGCGGCCAGGCGCAGGTACTTCTGGTGCAGGCGATCGACCCCCTGTCGCAGATCGGTGACGGTCCCGCTGTTCAAAAGAACATCATCTGCCGCGGCCAGGCGAGCGGTGCGGCTGACCTGGGATGCGAGGATTGCGCGCGCCTGATCGAGCGAGCTGCCGTCGCGTGTTTGCACCCGCCTCAGCTGCGCCGTTTCATCCACGTCGACCACTAAAACACGGTCCACCCGGCCGCGCGCGCCGCTTTCAACAAGGAGAGGAATGGCCATCACGACGTAAGGGCCGAGAGCCGCCTCCGCGCTGTGTTCCATGGTTGCACGAATCAGCGGGTGCAGGATGGCCTCGAGGTCTTGGCGAGCGCCCGGATCATTGAAAATCAGCTCCCGCAGAGCGGGCCGGTCAAGTTCACCGTTCTCTGCAAGTATGATCGGACCGAACCGCTCGATCACTCGTGCAAGCCCCGGCGTGCCCGGCGCGACGACTTCCCGGGCCGCGACATCGGCGTCAACAACCGGAATTCCCAGCTCCGCAAACCGCTGGGCAACCGTGCTCTTGCCGCTGGCGATACCGCCGGTCAGGCCGATGCGCAGGCGGCGACCCATGGCCTAATGCTTGAGGCCGGACACGCGCAAGTAGCCGTCAACCAGCACATCGCCGTACATCATGGCGAGCCAGCCGGCGGCCGCGAGGTAGGGCCCGAAGGGCATGGGAGCGCTGCGGTCGCGCCCGCGCAGGACGATCATCAGGATGCCTAAAACGGCGCCGGTGGCTGCCGACAAGAGGATTACCAAGGGCAGGAGCTTCCATCCCAGCCAGGCACCCAGAGCCGCAAACAGCTTGAAATCGCCATAGCCCATGCCCTCCTTGCCGGTGATCAGGCGGAAAGCGTGGAATACGAGCCATAGGGACGTATAACCCGAGGCCGCACCGATGATGGCGTCGTGCGCCGACACCGGAATCGGGCCGCCGCCCGCCGGGCCCACGATGACCGCCGCCAGCAGGCCGGCCCACATCAGCGGCAGCGTAATGCCGTCGGGCAGAAGCTGATGATCGATATCGATGCCGGTGAGCGCGATCAAAGTCCAGGTGACCAGCAGCCCGCAGGCAGCGGCTGCGCCGAAACCGAAATGCCAGGCGACCCACGCCGACAAGAGGCCGGTCGCGAGTTCCACCAGCGGGTAGCGCAAGGAGATCCTGGTCTTGCACGCGGCACAACGCCCGCGCAGCACCAGCCAGCTCAACACCGGAATATTCTGCCAGGCCTTGATGGGGGTCTTGCAGGCGGGGCAGGCGGAGCCGGGCGTACTCAGGCTCAATGGTTTCGGTGACGCCTCGGCCGTCGGCGCTGCCGCCCCGGGACAGCTATCGGCCGCGGCCGGGAGCAGTTCAGCGGCTTGGGCGCGCCAATCGCGCTCCAGCATGATGGGCAGGCGATAAATGACGACGTTGAGAAAGCTGCCGACTACGAGGCTCAGTATGAACACCGACCCCGCAAATAGCGCGAGATTGCCGGTGTACACCGCGGCCAGATCGCTCAGCATGGGCTAAGCCGTGCGGCTAGATAGCTTGTCCGAGTTTGAATATGGGCAGGTACATGGCAATGACCATGCCGCCGACCAGTACGCCCAGAATCGCCATGATCATCGGTTCAAGGAGGCTCGACATGGAGTCCACGGCATTGTCGACTTCGCTTTCGTAGAATTCGGCGACCTTGGCCGACATGGTATCGAGCGAGCCGGATTCCTCTCCGACTGCGATCATTTGCACCACCATGTTCGGAAACAATCCGGTGTTGTCCATGGCACGCTGCAATCGTTGGCCTGTCGCCACTTCATCCTTCATTCGCAGTGTGCCTTCCTCATAAACGATATTGCCCGTCGCACCGGCCACGGATTGCATGGCCTCAACCAAGGGTACGCCCGCCGCGAACATCGTCGACAGCGTTCGCGCAAAGCGTGCAATCGCGGACTTGATCAGAATAGGTCCGATGATCGGGAACTTCAGCATTGCCCGGTCTATCGCGCGGCGCATATTCCTCGAGCGCTTATGGAAGTACATAAACGCATAGATGCCGCCGGCTGCCACAATGAAGACCATCCAGCCTTGATGCTGCATGAACTTTGATAAATTGACGACCATCTGCGTGAACGCCGGCAGATCCGCGCCGAATCCCTTGAACAGGGATTCGAATTGGGGAATGACGAATATCAGCAATATGCAGCTGACGATGACGGCAACCACCAAGACGGCCGCCGGGTAGAACATCGCTTTTTTGATTTTCTTTTTCAGGGCCTCCGTCTTTTCTTTGTACGTTGCAATCTTGTCCAGAAGGGTTTCCAGCGCGCCGGCTTGTTCGCCCGCCTGGACCAGGTTCACGAAAAGATCGTCAAAATACAATGGGTGCTTCGCGAGCGACTCATGCAGCGTGCTGCCGGCTTCGATACTCGACTTGATATCGAGAATCAGCTTTTGGACAGCGGGTTTCTCATGGCCGTTGCCGATGATTTCGAAGGCCTGCACCATGGGAATTCCCGCCGCCATCATGGTCGCAAGCTGCCGGGCGAATACCGCGATGTCCGTCGGCAACACCTTGCCGCCGGACCGGAACGCGGTGCTCGGCGTCTTGACTCGGGTGGCCGCCACGCCTTGCCGGCGCAGGTCGGCTCGCAACGCCGCTTCGTTCGCCGCAAGCGACTTGCCGCGCACCATCTTGCCGCGCTTGTCCTTGCCTTCCCATAAGAACTGGGTTTCTTTCTTGCCTGCGGTTGCCGATATCGCCATAAATCCCATCCTTCCCGGTGAACCTGCTAATCGATGGTAACGTTGTTGACTTCTTCCAAGCTGGTTATGCCATCTCTCACTTTCTGCAGCCCTGCACGACGCAGGTTCCAAATGCCGTCTTTCGCGGCCTGATCGTTGATATTGATTGCACCGCCGCCTTCCATGATGATGCGGCCGATGGTTTCCGTGACGGGCATGACCTGATAAATTCCGCAGCGGCCCTTGTAGCCGTCCGTACAGCTGGCGCACCCCACGGCCTTGAATACCTTGAACCCGCTCTCGATATCGGCCGCCTCAAAACCCTCCTTGCGCAGAGCCTCGGCGGGAATGTCGATCGGTTGTTTGCAGTTGTTGCACAGCTTGCGTGCCAAACGCTGCGCGATGATGAGGCTGACGGAGGTTGCAATGGCATAAGGCTTGACGCCCATATCGACCAATCGCGTCAAGGTTTGCGGGGCGTCATTGGTGTGCAGAGTCGAGAGGACCAAGTGTCCGGTCTGCGCCGCCTTGATGGCGATTTCAGCGGTTTCCAGATCGCGGATTTCGCCGACCATGATGACGTCAGGGTCCTGTCGCAAGAAGGCACGCAATGCAGAGGCAAACGTCAGTCCAACTTTGTTGTTGACGTTCACCTGATTGATGCCGGGCAGGTTGATTTCCGCCGGGTCCTCTGCGGTCGAGATATTGCAATCCTCGGTATTCAAGATATTGAGACCGGTGTACAGCGAGACGGTCTTACCGCTGCCGGTCGGGCCGGTCACCAAGATCATTCCCTGGGGCTTGGCAAGATACTTTAGGTAGAGCTCGCGCTGAACGGGCTCATAGCCCAACGCGTCGATTCCCAGCATCGCGCTGGAGGGGTCGAGGATGCGGGTGACCACCTTTTCGCCGAACAGCGTCGGACAGGTGCTGACGCGAAAATCGATGGCGCGGTTCTTCGACAGCCGCATCTTGATGCGGCCGTCCTGCGGCACCCGGCGCTCGGCGATATCGAGACGCGCCATGACTTTGAGCCGTGCGACCAGCTTGACTGCCAGTTGTACGGGGGGGAGGGCGACTTCTTTGAGCACGCCGTCCAATCGTGTGCGGATTCGGAATGACTTCTCGTAGGGCTCGAAGTGGATGTCGGAAGCGCCCTTTTTGATGGCATCGAGCAGGATTTTGTTGACGAAGCGGACGATGGGAGCGTCCTCGACGTCGTCGCGCCCGGGTACATCGGCGTTAGGGTCTTCGTCTCCACCGGTGACCTCGAGATTTTCGAGATCGAAGTCGTCATCCGTCAAGTTCGGCATGGCCGCGTCGGCCTGATCCATGGCCTTGCCGACCGCCATTTGCAGCTTGTCGTCTTCGACCACGACAAACTCGATGCTCATCGACGTCTGGAAGCGAATCTCGTCGAGTGCGTGCAGATTGGTCGGATCCGCCACGGCCAGGAACAAACGCTTGCCGCGCTTCATCAGCGGCAATACGCGATGCTTTTGAAGGAGCTTGTCGCTTACCGCCCGTACAGCATCCATATCAAGTGCCACAGCATCCAAATCCAGCAAGGGCACACCGAATTCGTTGGAGGCGGAAATGGCGATGTCGCGGGCCGTGGCCAGGTTGGCGGCTACCAGATGCGTCACCAGACTGAGGCGTTTTTCCTTTGAGCGGGCAATAGCGTCCTGCATGGTCTGTTCGTCCAACAGCCCGTCTTGGACCAAACGTTGCGCGAGGCCGCCCAATGCCACGCGCCCCGTGCCGCCAATCGCTGCTATTGCGTTATCATTCATAGACTTAGCGTGAACCCCAGGCCCCTGCTTCTAGCGTACTATTGGTAACTAGTTGAGCAATTGTCAAATCATCTGCGGATGGTCGCACATTGGCGCCCAAGCGCTCGTGACTTTGATCGCAAAATGAGCCTTCACGGGGGGTGTGTTGCGCAGGCCCCAAAAAAGAAGCCCCTCTTTGGGAGGGGCTTCCGGTGCGTGCCCGGCGGATCGACCGCCGGCCGCAAATCGTCATTACTTGCAGTTGGACGGGACGTACTTGGTCGGCATGGTGCCGGCAGTCGCCGTCAGCCCTTGCGCCGTTGCCGTTGCATTGGCAGACGATGCGCAGGCCCAGTCGATGTTGCCCGAGGACGACGCCACGATAGCGGCACTGGCGATGTTCGGCGTCAGCACCAACTTGTCCGTGGTGGCCGTCAGCTGAGGGATCGCGACCGTGCTATACGTAATGGTAATGACGCCGGTGGTTGTCGCCACGGCGATATTCGAAACGTACTTGCTGGCCACGAAGGCGCTGTTCCAAGACGATGCGGCAGCCTTAAGACCCGTCATGGCACCGGACTGGAACGATTCCGCGACTGCAGTCTTCGCCGAGTCCGCAAGGTTCAGACCTTCCGTGACCTTCGCGCGAATGGTGTAGTCCTGATAGGCCGGGATGGCGATCGCGGCCAAGATACCGATGATGGCTACCACGATCATCAATTCGATGAGCGTGAAACCCTGTTGCATTTTCTTAAGCATTTTGACTCCTGGAGATGAACACGAAATGAAGCATTACTTTCGAACTACGGCTTGCGCCAGTGACAGGGGAGGAGCAAGCATCATGCCAATTGTGTTCGATGGCGCCTAAGTGTATGAATTGACTAGGATATTAGGCGAATATCGAACAAAAGATTGACATAATTGCGTCGTTCGGCGGCGTCATAGGCGACGCGCTGGGTCAGGTAGTGACGAAATCTGTCACCCTACTTGCTCAGCGTTTTCAACGGACCGATGAATTTCTCGTAGTTGTGCCAGCGCGCCACGGAATTCGTGTAAATCTTCTGTCGCACCTGCCAGGCGCTGGCAGTGGTCACTTGCCGCCTGTTGGTATGGAACTCCAGGCACCGCGTGTCCCATTCGAGACCGATGAAATCGAGCATTTTGCGCGACCAAGCCTCCTGATCGACCACCAGTTCTTCATAGGGCACGTCAAGGATGAATTCAGGCGGTAGGACCGAGCGCCAATGCGCCATGATTCGCTGGTGTTCCCGGAAGTAGTGGACGAGGTTCGACAAATCGAAGGTAAAGTTGTAGCCCGTCAAGAACTGCTGGAAATAGCAGGAAAGGCAGGTATCGATGGGGTCTCGCTGCATGTAGATGACGCGAGCGTTAGGGAACACCGAGTAGATCAATCCCAGGAAATCGGAGTTCAAAGGCGCCTTGTCGACGACGCGCAATGCACTCGCCGAGGCACGCTCTAGAATGCGCAGATAGTCTTGGGCCACCTTAGGCCGGTTCGCCTCGCTCAAAATACCCCGCGTCAACGCCGAGTCATTCGCGACCAGACGTGACCAGAAATCCAACTCTCCGGCCCCGTACGCCGACGGATGCGAAGCGATGATTTGCTCGGCGAGAGACGTTCCTGAGCGCGGCATCCCTACGACAAAGACAGGCTTCGCCGACGACGATCCCGCGGCCCCAATTTTCGATATCGCCTCCTGAGAATAAACCCGAATCAGCTGGTCAACGAGATCCGATCGCCCCTTCCGGTCATAGTCCTCGGCCGCAGTCTTCAATAGCTCGTTGCCGCGCTTGAAATTCTGGAAAGCCTGCTCAAAATCTTTCAGGTCATCGCAATATTTGCCCATGGCAAAGCGCAAATTCGCCTCTTCCAATGGGTGGATCTTGCTCGTCGCGAGCTCCTCCGCGCCCTTTAGCCACTCGCTGTCGGTCTTGGTCATCTTGCGAGTGAGGGGCAGTGCCGCCCAGGCATTCGTCATCTTCGGGTTGATTTCTATGATGCGCCTGAAGCTCGTTTCGGCTTCTTCGAATCGGCCCTCCATGGTGGCGATTTGCCCCATCCCGAACAACGCGAGGACATTGCGAGGGGCGGTCTTCAGCGCCTTCGTAAAACAGGCTCTGGCATCGCGCAGTCGCCCTAGAAACACCAGAGTCAATCCGAGATTGATCCTCGCGCCGAGATCGTCCGGCCGCAACTTGACCGCGCGCCGCAAAAATTCTTCCGAATCGGAAAGCTGGCTCTTCTGTCGCAGCAAGCCCCCAAGATTGCCATGCGGTTCGGAGAAATGCGGCTTTATCGCGATCGACCGGCGAAAGCACTGCTCCGCCTCCAAATAGCGGCCCAGATGGGACAGCGACGACCCGAGATTATTGAGGGCCTCCGCATACAGGGGGTCAACCTCTAAAGCTTCCTCATAAAGGGCAGCGGCCTCGGCATACGCCCCCTGCGCAAAGAATTTATTGCCTCGGATGAAGAGATGTTGAGCCTTGGCCCGGTCGGCGGGAACGGCCGGAGCGTCCGCCGAATTCTGACCTAACGCGGGAGACTGACGCTGCGAGAGATGCAGTATCAGTGACTGAGTTACCTTGTCGGCGGTTTCTCGCGCAACGCCGTTCTCGATCAACCGCCATTTGAAGGAGTTCGCGAATTTCGCCTTCTTGTAGAAGTTGAGTTGCAATGGGCGGACCTCGCTGTCGGCGCGCCGCAGTAATTGCTCCATCGCACCGGAGGTGCCGTCTTCCTGCGAATCTTGCACGACGGTGGATTCGGTTCGCGGTGCAAATTCTTCCGCCAACGTCGCGCCGATTTCCGCGGCTTCACGTGCATTTAACCACGCAAGAATCATCGTTCGGTGTCCATATCTCGAGGCATCGGGGTGATTGTACTCTTCTGACTATTACATAATCACGCCATAGCGCTTTGTGCTTTGAGTCACGAAAACCGCTACGTTGGCGGGGCAATTATGAATCCTGCCGGATGTCGACCGGATAGATCGTCGGCCTTGTCGGTCAGCACACCCGGCCTCTGCTTGTGGGTGTTGGACCCACGGGCTACTCTGAGACCCAAATGTTTAACTGGATAAAAGGCAAAATCGCCGCTAAGGCACCTGAAGCGGCAACCCCGATTACCGACCCTGCTTTACGACAAGCGCGCCGGCCGCAGACTGTCAAGGAGCAGGGCGACGAACACCTGAAGGCAGGCCGATATACCGATGCCGAGAGCTTCTATCGCCAAGTGATGGAATCCGACGCGCAATACCCTGCGGCCCTGGTCAATCTAGGTTTTGTGCTCAAGGGACAAGGTCGTACGGATGAAGCGCGCGAAGTTCTCGAGCGTGCCGTACGCATTGCTGCCGACGATGCTGACAGTCACTACTTGCTAGCCAGCATCCTTGAAGCCACGGGACCGCGAGACTCAGAAATTTCGCACCTGCAAAAGGCGATCGACTTGCGCCCCGGCTTCGAGTTGGCTCGCCTCCAGTTGCTCACCGCGTTATTCAAATCCGACCGGGTTGCTGAAACTACGAGGCTCTGCGAAGAAAGCATAGCCGTCGTACCCGATTCGGCCGGGCTGCACTTATATCGCAGCAACCTATATTTGCATTCGGGCGAGAAGGACTTGGCGATCGAGAGCTGCAAGCGGGCGTTGGCCCTGGACCCCGCGATGCTCGCGGCTCGGCAGAGCTTGTCGCGAATCTTGCTCGACACCGGGCAGTTCGAACAGGCTGAGGTGTCGTACCGCCGGGAGATTGAGCTTACGCCGGAGCATTTTGGTCCTTACCATCAGCTCGGTGTGGTACTCAATCGAATGGCGAGACACAAAGATGCCATCGAGCAATTCGAGCGAGCGATTTCGCTGAACCCCCGCTCGGGCGCGTCGTACCTCAGCCTCGCTGAAACCTACACGAATTTCGACAACGATGAAACCTACGCGCTCGCCCAGTCGAATTTTGAAAAGGCCGTCGCAGTGGAGCCGGAAGTCTCCAGCTTTCATTGCAGCCTAGGGTTCATGTATTGGCGCGGGTCGCAGCTGGATCGCGCTCTTGCCAGCTTTGACAGAGCTATCGAACTCAATCCCGACAATGCGACAGCCCGCTGGGCGCGCGTCATGCTCTGGGCACCCGCCTTTTCTTCGCAGGGCGTCGAAGATTCTCTGGGCCGCGACGGATTCGCGGATGAGCTTGCCAGATTCGAAGACTGGTGGGTTACGAGCAACACTGACGGCGCGCTATTCGTCGGCGACCTGCAGCCTTTTTTCCTGAGCTATCAGGAGGAAAACAATCTTACGCTCCTGAAGCAATATGGCGGGATCTGTGCAAAGGCGATGCAGCGATGGCTCGACCGGCAGCAGGCGCCGGAATTCAAGAGGCCGATGGGACAGCGAATCCGGCTGGGGATCGTCTCCGGAGATATTCGGCTGCACTCGGTTTGGATGGCTCTGATCAAGGGCTGGTTTCGATCGTTTGATCGTGAACGATTCGAACTCGTGGTTTTCTCATTGGCAGAGCAGACCGATGGAGAGACATCTTGGGCGCGCTCGAAATCGGATGTCTTTGTCGGAGGCCCGAAGCCTCTCGCTCAGTGGGTGGCCGCGATACGCGAACAGAATTGCGAAATCCTGATCTATCCCGCCGTCGGACTCCGTCCGATCGCGCAAAAGCTGGCGAGCCTGCGCTTGGCTCCCATCCAGGTCAATACCTGGGGACATCCCGATACTTCCGGCTTGCCGACACTCGACTACTACGTATCCGCGGATTGCTTCGAGCCCGCGGATGCGCAGGATTACTATTCCGAGCAGCTCGTACTGCTGCCCCACCTTGGCAACCGCATACAGACGTTCGCACTCCCGAGCAGCGATCCTGGTTTTGCCGCGATGGACATTGATCTCGAAAGGCCGATTCTGGTCTGCCCGGGTACTCCGTTCAAATACCAACCCGAACACGACCACATATTTGTCGACATCGCGCGAAATGCGCCCGCAGTCCAGTTCGTCTTCTTCCGACCCTCCGTTACGACCCTTGCGAACCGCCTACAGGCCAGGATCGCCAAGGAATTTGAGGCGGCCGGCCTGAACGCGGCGGACCACGTGCGATTTATCCGCTGGCTCAATTTCCAGGAGTTCCACTGCCTCCTAAGGCGCGCAGATGCGATGCTGGATACGATCGGGTTTTCCGGCTACAACACCGCCGTGCAAGCGATGGAATGCAGTCTGCCGGTGGTTACGCGAGAAGGCCGGTTCTTGCGCGGGCGTCTGGCGAGCGGCGTTTTGCGGCGCATGGAATTGACAGAATTGATTGCCCAAACCAAGGCTGAGTATGTGAATTTGGCCGTCAGATTGGCGACCGATCGTCCGTACCAAGCGCATATTCGGCAAGAGATTCAGCAGCGCCGTTCCGTATTGATCGACGATCAGTCTGCCATGGGCCCGTTTCAGGATTTCCTCGAATCGGTCGCGCGGCCCGACGGTCAGCCTGATGGCGCGGCGGTTCCGCGTTTGGCCTCGTAGCCCAAAGGGCGTCGAGCCCGCTGCTGATGCCCGTTCCTGCCGCAAGCGGTTTATTCGCATCGTCGTGAATTTGGTGCGACAATTTCTGACGATGGGATGACCGATTGGCGTGACGATCGGTGCCCATATCAACTGAGGCGCCTGATTATGATTGGCACGTTGCTGAAAGATCTGATGCGAGCGTTGCGTCAATACGTGGGCTTTCATGCCAGGCGCGTCTTTGTCCGAGGACCGCGCGAGGGGAGGATTGGCGGAGCCGCGCCCATCTTTGAACCCAGGCACCGTTTCGATTGGCTAATCCTCAGCCAGGAGAACGCCCAGATCTGCACCGGCGGACCTTCACCGACCATTCTCAATCTTTTGGTGCACGAACCGAAGTTTATCCTCGACGTGGGTTGCAGCAGCGGCGACTTTGCGGCGGGCATCAAGCAAAAATTTCCTCATGCGCAAGTCTGGGGCATTGAACCGAACAAGGACGGCGCAGCGATTGCGGCCTCGCGCATCGACCGTGTTCTGTGCAGCACAGTCGAGGCGATCGACTGGAAAAAAGAGGGTGTCCGACGAGGGGATATCGATACCGTACTATTGTTCGATGTATTGGAGCACATATACGACCCGTGGCAAACTTTGCTCACACTGCGCAATCTCGTCAGTGATAAGGCACAGTTGCTGGTCAGCATTCCCAATGTCCGCAACGCATTCTTGATACAAGATCTGATTTCCGGATACTGGCGTTATCGCCTGTCGGGTCTGCTGGATATCACACACATACGTTTCTTTGCCAAGAACGACTTGTATCGAATGTTCTACCAAACCGGCTTTCGCGTCGTGGGAACGGGGAGTACACGGTGTCAAGCGTCCGCGGAGATGTTCGACAGACACCGGGGCGGCGAGTTTCCACAAACGATCGAATTGCAGTCTGCGTCCATCAAGGTTCACTCGTTGGAGGATCTGGCGAACCTATGTACCCTGCAGCACACATTTGCATTGCAGCCGGCCGACTACGATCACCTGACGCCGGCCGAGCGGCAATGGATCGATGCTCCTCATCCTGCGACTACGGCGTTTCCGGCCTGATCGTGATGTGTGGGAGGGCGGTGAGCGTCAGCTCGCCACCTACCCGTTTGTCAGCCGCCCCAAGTAGTCAGCGGCGCGGTTACCCCCTGTCCTGGTGTCAAGTGCCGAAAGCACCAGGTGAGCAAGGTCATATGACCGCAAAACATCATGTGCGAGTATTGCGTAATTTCGAAGCTTTGCTTCAGAGAGTTCGTCGAGGCGCATCCAATCGCGCACATATAGCGCATCCGACCAAAGGGCCTGGCGAAACGCTGAATTGACATCGCCGTTCGCAATCAGCGGTTTGAAAGCACGACCGCCAAAACCATTCATGGTGTGGAACTGAAATCCGCTTGCTCTAAGAAAAGTATCCACGTCCGCGAACATGGGTTGTCCCTTGTAGAGCTCGACGAACTCAACCTCGGTTTGAATGAGCAGAGTACCGGAAAGAGCCCGCGACGCATTCTTGAAAACGGCAAGCTCACTGCCTTGGATATCTATTTTTATGAAGTCGATATCGCCTATTTCGGGGATGTCATCAAGCCGCGTTGTCTCAACCGGGTGTACTGCGACCGGAGTCACGACTTCCGCAAGATTTTGGAATTTCTCGAGAAGCGGGGAGTTTGGTTCGTAGAGCGAGCCGGTGAGTACCCAATTCGTCTCGTGGAAATTTGCCGGGCGGCCGTCACCGACGAAGAACGGAAAGAAACTGTGCGAGCTCCCGTATTTGCGATTCAATTGTTCGCATTCTTCACGATTGGGTTCGAAACCGAAGATCTTCCCGCGGCCAACGTCCACCAATGATTGATAGGGCGGTCGTTCGGATAATGCCGCTCCGACGTCGAGAATATTGATCCGAAAGTCTTCCGGGAAGAATTCTAGGAGGCTCCACATTCAGATCCCATTCCTTAGTCGTGAGTTGAGCTAAGCTTACTGACGGAAATCACCGGCTTTGGTTACCGCTATTGACGTTTCCGGTCGCCGCGACGGCCACCGACCTGTTGAAAAGGATGAATCTATGGAATCATCGTCGCAACGGCAAGACAATCTCCAGCGCGCCACGGATCTGAACATGCCCGATGCTATCGTATTAACCCTGGTCGATGGTGTGCGAATTGTCGTGCCGGACTCGCTTTTTCTAATCACCCCTTACGTTTTGCGTGAGCAGCGGGACTTCTTCGAGGATGAGCTGCCATTCGTGCGGCAGCTACTCCAGCCGGGCCAGAGGGTCATCGATATCGGCGCCAATTACGGCGTGTACACGCTGCCGATGGCCCAAAAGGTTGGGGCTTGCGGTCACGTGTGGGCATTCGAGCCGGCGTCGAGTACGGCGCAATTTCTCGCGAGAGGAATCGCGGAAAACGGCTTCGGACACGTGACGCTCGAGCAGAAGGCAATGTCGAGCGCACCGGGGAGCGCGCAACTGGCCTTTCACGCCCAGGCCGAGCTCCGATCGATAGTTCACAGCACAGCTGCGCCGGACGGCAGCGAAAAGGTGTCACTGGTAACCCTTGACGACTGCATGGATCGCTTTGCCTGGCAGGATATCGAACTCATAAAGATCGATGCGGAAGGTGAGGAGGCCAACATCGTCAAGGGCGGCCGCCGGTTTTTCGCGACCCTTGCACCGCTGGTGCAATACGAGTTGAGAAGCGCGATAGACGTGAACTTTGAGTTGATACGCGATTTCGGGGCAATCGGCTACAATTCTTACCGCTTGCTGCCGGGTCTCAACTTGCTGGTTCCGTTCGATGCCAAATCGTCGCCGGATCCCTACCTTCTCAATTTGTTTTGTTGCAACACAGATCGCGCCGACCGGCTTGCTGCGCGAGGACTGCTGTTGCGATCCGCTGATATGGCGGCGGGCACGAGCGAACCCCTTGGCACGGACGCGAGCCTGAACGCGCTCGATGCCGGATATCACTGGCGACATACGCTTGCGCACCTTCCATACGCCGCGGCGCTGGCGCCGGTATGGGAAATGTCCGAGAAGGGTAGGGAACGGGCCGGTGTACATCGGGCGTTGTCGTTATATGTACGCAGCCGCGACTCCAACCTGTCGATGGTGGAACGCTTTCGCGCCCTCGAGGCGAGTTTCCTGCAATTGAGAGCACAGTGCGAGCGGGAACCCGTGCGTCTGCGGCTGGCGAGTTTGGCGCGCGTGGCAAACGACTACGGCGAGCGCGCGGTGGCCGTCAACGCGCTCACTCGATTGGTTGACTCCATCCGTCAAACGGGGGCTGTGGACACCGGCGAACCGTTTCTTGCCCCGCTGGAACGATTTGACTCGATTGCTCCGGGGGAGACGGTGGGTAACTGGATTCTAGGTGCGGTCCTGGAGCAACTTGAACGCCGGGAGCGGTTTTCTTCGTTCTATGCCGGCCCGAGCGCACTCGAGCGCCTCGAAGTCATCCAAACTCTCGGATTCGGCAGCCCAGAAATGGGGCGTCGCCTTGAATTGGTCCGGCTTTGCATTGCCCAGGCGACGGCCGCGAAGGGCCAGCGGCCAACGGTTGCATGAGTAACGGGCGCAAACCCGAGGGGACGTTCCGGCGACTCTTGCGAAATGTCCGATCGGTGTTTACCGGAAGCGCGACGACCGTTACTGCCGGCACGACCGCCGAGGCAGCTACCGCGACGACAGCGGAATCGGCGCCTCCACCGAATGCGGGCGAACTCATCAACGAAGGTCTGCAACAGCGGCAGCGGGCCGGCGCACAAGAGGCGCGGCCTTTCTTTGAAAAGGCCGCGCAACTCGAGCCGAACTCCCACGTGCCGTGGTTCATGCTGGGCAACGTCGCCAGCGAGCTGGGAGATCTTGACGTGGCAGTCGCGCATTATGAGCGAGCCCGCGATCTCAGTCCCGGCGATCACGTAATCCGCTATAACCTCGGCCTTAACCAACATTGGCGCGGATACATCGACGCAGCCATCGATGAGCTGCGTGCAGCCTGCGCCCTCAACCCCTCCTACCTCCAGGCGAACTCCAGTCATATCATGGCGCTGCACAGTTCGGATCGGATCAGTCCCGAAGAGATCGCTGCCGCCACCCGAGAGTGGGGGGCTCGCTTCTCGCTGGAACACCCGGCGTCCGAGTCGGCCACCGTGCGCCCTGACACAGACCGCCCGGAACGATTGCGCGTGGGATTCATCTCCGGTGATTTCAAGACGCACTCCGTCGCTCACTTTTTTGAACCCATCTTGAGCGCCCGCGACCGCGGTGCATTTACATATGTCCTGTACAGCAATTCTCATCTTCAGGACGCAGTAACCGAGCGCCTGCGCACGTGCGCGGACGAGTGGCGCGATATCTGGCAACTGACCGACGACGCACTGATCGAGCTGATCCGCACCGATCGGATTGATATCCTCGTCGATCTCTCGGGACACACCGCATCCAACCGGTTGGCGGTTTTCGCGCGCCGCGCCGCGCCCGTGCAAATCAGCTATCTGGGGTACCCAGCCTCGACCGGCCTCGCGACGATGGACTATCGCATTACCGATGCGGTTACCGATCCGCCGGCACCTGCCGACGCTTGGCATTGCGAGCGCCTGTTGCGTCTACCGGAGACGCAATGGTGCTTTCGGCCGTTTGGAGACCCGGCGGTACCGGGTCCGCTGCCCGCACGCGATGCCGGTTTCGTCACGTTCGGCGGTTTCAACAACCTGACAAAGGCCAGCGACACTCTGCTTCACTGCTGGGTGCGGATTCTCGTCAAACTGCCGACATCGCGCCTGCGCTTGACTCGTGTTCGCAGCGTGCAACGCGCGGCCGAGATCATCGCCCTGTTCGGACGATCGGGAGTGGCTGCGGAGCGTATCGAGTGTGTGCCCTTTGCGGACGATCCGCCGTATGGAAAGCAATTCGAGGGAATCGACATTGCATTGGACAACTATCCCTACAACGGCGTCACGACGACCTGCGAGTCGCTCTACGTCGGCGTACCGGTCGTTTCGCTGTACGGGCGCAATGGAGTCTCGCGCAGCGGCCTGAGCCTTCTCAGCACGCTCGGATTGGGCGAGTTGGCGGCATCTACACCGGAGCAGTATGTTGAAATTGCGGTTGCGCTGGGAAGCGACCTATCGCGGCTTGAGCAACTGCGTGCGTCGCTGCGTGCCCGCTTTGATCAATCGCCGTTGCGCGATGAGAAGCGCTTCGCGGAGAAATTCGAGGAACTATTGCGCACCGCCTGGCAGCAGCACCTTCAAACCTCTATTCAATACCCAGTTTCTTGATCCTGTATCGAAGCGCTCGAAACGTCATCCCCAACAGTTTGGCCGCGGCAGTCTTGTTGTGACGGGTCTGCTCCAGCGCCTTTAGAATCGCATCGCGTTCGATGTCTTCCAGGTGATTGCCCAATGATCCGCCATTCGAGGCGGGTGCCGCGGCGGCGGGTCCGCCGGGCGTCGGTCGAAGCTGAATATCGGCGGCGCGTACTTCCCCGCTGGTGCTCAAGGTGATCGCTCGCTCCAGGATGTTCTCGAGTTCGCGGACGTTGCCCGGATATGCATAGAGTTTGAGGGAGTCAAGCGCATCCTTGGCAAGCATCGGCGGGGTGATCTTCAAGCGGCGCCCGAGCCTGCGCAAAATGGCGTCCGCGAGTTCCGCCACATCTTCGGGGCGTTCACGCAAAGACGGCACCCGCAATTCGATGACATTGACTCGATAAAACAGGTCCTCGCGAAAATCACCCTCCGCGACGAGTTGCGCGAGATTCTTGTGAGTTGCCGACAGGATGCGTACATCGATGCCGACCTCGGACTGTTCGCCCACCGGCCGCACCGCCTTTTCCTGGATGACGCGCAGCAGCTTGACCTGCATATGGAGAGGCAAGTCGGCGATCTCATCGAGAAAAAGCGTGCCGCCTTCGGCGGATTGAATGAGCCCTCGCTTGTCGCTCACAGCCCCCGTGAAGCTGCCGCGTTTGTGACCGAATAGCTCGCTTTCCATGAGCTCCGTCGGAATCGCGCCGCAATTCACCGGCACAAAGGGACCATCGCGTCGCGGCCCCGACTCGTGGATGAGCTTCGCCACCAGTTCCTTGCCGGTCCCTGATTCACCGAAAATATGCACCGGGGCCTGGCTGCGCGCGACACGTCCGATCATGTCACGCAAGTGCTGCATCGCCGCGGACGTCCCCAGCAAACGTGGACCGAAAACGCTGGTATCGCCATCCTGGGTTCCAGATAGTTTGATGGCACTCGCCACCAACTTGCGCAGTCCTGCCAGGTCCAGAGGCTTGGACACAAAATCGAAGGCGCCGTGTTTGAGCGCGCGCACCGCGGTCTCCATATTGCCATGAGCGGTAATCACGGCCACAGGCACGTTCGGTGAGTACTGCTGTATCCATTTGACCAGATCCAAGCCATCGCCGTCGGGTAGTTGCATGTCGGTCAAACACAAATCAAAGTGCTCGGTCTTGAGCAGTCGCTGCGCATCGGCGACGGTATCGGCCGTTCGCGGGTCAAGGTCCATGCGCTGCAGCGTGATGGACAGCAGTTCGCAAAGGTCCGGCTCGTCATCGACCACTAAGACCGCGGGTTTCGGCATATCCTTATTGTAGCGTGCCGGCTGCCCGTGGTCTTTGGGCCGAATCCGGTAAAATCGCGAAATATCGTCCATCGCGGCGGCCGCACTGAACCGGTACGGGCGCCTTCGTCCAGTCGATTTCGCGGCCGAGAAAGACCGCATCGCCGCCAAGGGACGCCTGCATAAATTTCACCAAGCCGTGGCTGACCCAGGCCGTCAAATCGGTATCTCCGTAACGCCGCAGTCCGCCGTCGCCGATGTATTCCGTGCGCGGCCGGCGTGGCTCGAAAAGAGCGGGGCAGGCATCTTCCAGGTGATCGAGCACCAGATCGATATCGCGCCTCGCCGGCAGCTGCGCCGAATAGTCGGACTTGTCCGGAACCACGTGACAGCTCAGCAAGTACGTCGTGTCGCGCGCTTGAGGCACTGTAGGCTGCGAGGTCGCAATCGTGAATTCCAGATCGGGAGTCAGGCCATGCACGGCGATCGTCGCGCAGTCGCTGTCGTCGACCCGCAATCCGAACGGTCTGAGGGCGTCGTCGATTTGAACCCGGTTCGGCAGGCGTCGCTCGTCATTGCGGTATAGCCGCGCACCGCGGATGAGCATGCGTATATTGGGTGCGTATCGACGCACCAGTGACTCGATGCGGGCTCCGTTGGCTCCGTCCGGACCGAGCGTGTAAAGGCCCGAAAAATTGATCAGTCCGGAACCGGGTGCGAGATAAAGAGCGAGGAAGGAATTCGTTTGGGCGCCTATGGTCAAGTATAGGCTGGCCTCCGACCGGAGCTTGACCGGCACTCCAATGTTGATCCATTGCGCATCCCAGGGCGCCTCGTTCCAGCGATAATCCGCTCCCATCCAGAGCTGCACGCCCTGGACCCCAAGAATGCCTGCGAGAACGTAGTTGCGAACCTTGGGCCGCATCGCAAACAGTTTGTATATCAACGCGACGAGAACGACCGCCGCGACGCTGGACATCGGCAAGAAATAACGGCTGTTGCCGGAGCCGCTCAACCAAGCCGCCCAATCCACAGCGAGCCCGCAGCCGATCGCTGTAAGTGTACGCGCCGAAGCCGCATCGACGCCTGCCGCCGATCGGGTTGAGGAGGCCGCGCGACGCTGCCACAGCCAACGACAGAGCAGAGCGCCAACCAGCACCACCAGGATGGCATACCGCGGATCCGGAGCCCTCATTTCTTCGTGCGCCATCGTTACGGGATCGATCATGGCGAACGGGCGCCAGAGAGCCTCGGCGAGCGAGCCCGGAATGAAACGCAGATGACGCAGCGGCTCGGTGGTAAATTCCGGCGAGCGGAATAGGTGGTTCATCAATGGAAAAACGGGATTGCCGAACCTCTGCGCGAGACGATAGGACCATGGCGCGGCGATGAGGAGAAAACCAAGCCCCAGAGAAATGCCGTAGGCAAGTCCCTGACGGAATCGCCCGCGCAGAGTCAGCGGCAACATTATTACTATGACGAAGCCCGAGATTGCGTGAACGGCGTTGGTCAGTTTCAACCCGGTAGCTATGCCGCACAGCAGGCCGGCACCGACGACCCGCACCGTGCTCGGCGCGCGAACTGCGAGGGCGAGCAACAGCCAGCCGGCCAGCAGAAATTCTCCGCTCGTGATGTCGGCAAAGGTCGATCCGATCTGCTGCAGCAGGATCGGATTGATGAGTGCGAAAGCGACCGCGCAAAGGCCGAAGACCAGGCGCCGGTATTTGTCGTCGTACGGGCAAACGGCGACGGCAAGCTCGTAGGTGAGCCACAACATGACGCTGTGAACCATCGCCAGTACGGAACTGATCTCGAGCGACGAGAGATCGCTGCTGACCAGAAGGTACAGGGGCACGTAGATGTAAGGATTGAAGTAGGTCTGTGGTCCGGCTGGGAAATAGTCCTGAGCGAAACGGTCGTGGACTGCACTGAACCCCGCGTAAAGGTGGTAGCTCAACTCGTCCCAGGCCATGTCCTTCCCGAAGGCATAGTTCAATGCAACGGCCAAAACCGTGCAAGCCGCGTAGACGTACCACCGATAGGGTGCAGCGGCACATTGGGCAGGTTCAGCTGACATCACGAACGCACGTAGGCATCAACCGTGGTGTTGGCGGTCGGCATAAGAATGGTGCTGGGCATTGTAGTTGGCATGCGCCGAAGCACGCAGGATATCCGCTGTGAATCCGTACAAGAGTGCCGCCGATCACACATCTTACTCCCACAGATCGCCCCCAAACCATCTCGGTGTCGATCGCCCCCCGATTGTCCGCCGCTGCCGCGCAGACCTTAGTAAACTAGCGCTCGTGAAGGCGGAACCGCAAACATCGTCTCAATCGAGTAGCCCGCCGGCGCGTTCCGCTCCTTGGATCACCGTGATAATGCCGTCCTACCGCGGCGAGCAATGGATCGATGCTTCGTTGAGCTCGCTCGTCCGCGAGGCGACGGAAGGCGTGGAGGTGCTGGTCATTGACGGCGGCCCCACTTCCGCCGCACGCGACATTGCACAGAGCTATTCGGATCGGCTACGCATTCGGGTATTCGAGCGTTGCGACCTTCGCTCCTGGCAAACAAAGACAAATTTCGGGGTGGAGATGGCCGAGTCCAGCCATATATGCTGGCTGGGTGTGGATGACTTGTGGCTTCCCGGGCGCGCAGCAGCGGTTCGAGCCTGGATCGAAGCTGCGCCGGACGCTCCGCTGCATCTGGCTCCGAGCGCGTTTGTCGATGAAAGCGGAAGAAAAGTCGGCGTCTGGCAGTGCCCGTTACCCCCAAACGTCGAACTCCGGCCGTCTCTGGTGACGGAGCGGCTACTTGTGCAGAATTTCGTGGCGGCGCCGGCACCGGTATTCCGCCGGGACGCATGGCGAAGCTGCGGAGGTCTGGATGAGAATCTTTGGTACACTGCCGATTGGGACATGTGGCTCAAACTTGCCGCGTGCGGCCCGGTCTACTATCACAACTGCGTAACCATAGGTTTCCGGATACACGGGGGATCCCTCACCGTAACGGGAAGCCGCGACGCCGTCGACTTTACACGGCAGATGCAAATCGTTCTCGACCGGCACATCACAAAGATCGGCGGTCGTTCTAAAGCCATCGAGCGCGCTGCACGCGCTTCGATTGCCGTCAACATCGCGCTCTCCTCGGCTTCGGCCGGAAATCTGAACAATCTATTGCGCGCGGCGTTGGAAGTTATGCGGCTCGGGCCCGTCGGCATAGGCCGCTATTTGCGCGATTCGCGGATCGTAGAGCGGGTGGCGCCTCGAGTTCGGGCGAAATTGACGGGCGCGCTCTGAATATGAAACTGGGGCCATTAATTCGCCAAATGTTCGGCCCGTATGAACATCTCATCAGCGACGCTTATCGCTCCATTTACCTCGACATCGACGCCTTTGTCAGTCTGGTGCGCCGATGGAAACCGGACGCCAACAGGATTCTAGAAGTGGGTTGCGGAGAGGGTGCGGTAACGCAACGGCTGAACGCCGCATATCCCAGCGCGAAGATCACCGCCATCGACATCACCTCCCGCATCGGCCGCTTGTATCAAGGTTCATTGGACAATGTCCGATTCATCCGCTGCGGCGTTCAGGAAGTCGCCGCGAGCGAACCGGGGCAATTCGATCTCGTGGTACTCAGCGACGTCTTGCATCACGTACCTTTGGAATTGAGACAAGGATTGCTCGATGCAATCCGGACGGCGCTCGCGCCAAAGGGAACGTTCGTATTCAAGGATTGGCAGCGAAATCATGCCCCGATCCACTGGCTATGCTACGCGTCCGACCGATGGCTCACGGGCGACCGGATCAGCTACATGACGCGAGAGGAAATGCGGGAGCGCCTGGCACTCGCCTTCGGCGAGGATGCGCTGGTCGGCGAGGCCAGGGTGGCGCCGTGGTGGAACAATATAGCCACATTGGTTCGGCCGTCACGTTAGGGTGCCACGCCGGGCGCAGCTCGTAACGATTTGCGATAGCGTGCCTCGAAGAATCGCGTCTGGATCGGCGCATCTTGCGAGAGCTCACAGTTCCACGAGGCGGGTATCGGATAATCTTCCTGGCGGATGATTATATTCTCGAACGGCAAGGCACCGCGCTTCCACTCCTTGAAATAGAACCGCCCTCCGTCCTTCAGCAAGCGGTCGAACTGCGAAAGGTAGTAGGCGATCTGATCGCGACGCATCTCATGCAGCGAGGAGATGTTGACGGCGAGATCGGCGAGGCCGTCCGGAAGGCGGGCGATTTGGGTCGAGAGAAAGAACGAAATGTCGCTTTCGTTGAATTCGCTTTCAATATCCTTGAAGCTCGCAAACTCACGGTAGCCGAAGATTCGAAGGTTGGGGAACTGGCGGCGCAGATAGGTCTCGGCGACCCAGAGGGCCGGAGGAATATCCACTATCACGTACTTGACGCCCGGATTCGTGGCCAGGATTACGTAGGCATCACGGCCATATCCCGCGCCCAATTCGAGTACGACGGATCCTGGCGCCAATGCGCATCCCATCGCGGATACTTCGAGGATGGAGTTTGCCAGATCCTGCGACACCAGCGCACCGGATGAATCGCGTGTTTCCGCCGGATTGCCATCCTCGGGCTCGCGCAGCGCGAGCAGAGCGGGATCGGACACGGTGCCTCTGGTGTATTCCCATGATGCATAGGTCAGGAAGTTGTAAAGCAGCGACTGGATCCGGTTGAAGATGGAGAAATAGTCGTGTTTGCGCGCAAACAGCGACTTTTTCAGGCAGGCGAGACTCACGCCCAGCGGCAGCCGCCTCAGAAGGAACAGAAATTGCGAATCCCAAGGCAGGATCCGCACGAAAGTGAAGTAGTTGAGCGCGATGGTGCGTTTGAAATTCTCATAACCGTGTTTCTGCAACTGAGCCAGGTTCATCTTGTTCAGTTCGACCCAATACTTGGACGGACGAGCCAGGACATCACCGGACTCGATTGATGAAAACATGGTGTCCAGGCGTTCGAGGTCTTCGGAAGCCAGCCGTCGGGTGTCCGCCTCCTGGCTTCGCTTGATGAGGAATTCCCTGATTTTCCCGACTACCATCGTTGTTTTCTCAAGTCGAAGACCCTAGGCAATACCGAGACTCACGCAGGTCACGCCTGCCGTAATCAGGCCGATACCAAGCCATTGAACGATTGTCAGCGATTCGCCAAAGAGGGCCCACGCACACAACGGCATCAGCATGTAGAAACCGGCGCCGACGCTTGCCGTGGCCACGCCCAACTTTTCGCGCGAAATGAGCACGATCCATAGAAAGTAGCCCAATCCCTGAATCGCGAACGATGCGTACATCCAGGGCGATGTGAGCGCATCGAAGAAGAACTTGGACATTGTGTCCAGTGCGGCCCTTCCACCGAGCGTGGCGAGAGCGTGCTTGAGAAGCAATTGTCCCACGACCGCGTTTACGGTTACGGCAAGGATTAATAGGTACGTTGGCATCGGATCTAGTCCATTGTATTGTCCGCGCCGTTCGCGCGGACATCGATGAATCCAAGGAGAAACGATGCGAATACTATCTCGGCGCCCGCGAGCATCAAAGTGACCGAAGGAATGGCGATGCGCATCATGGTTGCAGGGTCGAGAGCCGCGAGACGGGCGTGCGCCCAGTTCTCCAACGAGTAAACCGCGAGCCCGAGACCGACCAGGCCGAGCGACAACCCGCTCAAAATGCCGCGCTCGACCGTGAACACACGCAGAAAGTGTGCGAGCGGCGGGCTCATGGGCAGGACCTTTTTCAACACGCCGACGGTCCGTGCCAACAAGGAGAATAGTACGAGCTGAACTCCGAGGATGGTCGCCCCGGCGGCATAAAGCATGGTGTGTATGTCGAATCCGACGCCCCCGAGGACGATTGGGCCATGTAGTATCGCGAGTTCGGCTGCGATGCCGATCGCGATCAAAAATGCGCCGGGGTACAGCATGAGCCAGCGCGGGCTCATCATCAGCAAGAACCGCAGGTGACGCCACCCATCGCGCCAGCTGCGCAAATGCGGGGGACGCGACCGGCCGTCCGGCGAGAGCACGGTGGGTACTTCGGCGATCCGCCAACCGGCCAGCGTCGCTTTTACGATCATCTCGCTGGCAAACTCCATACCCGGGGCATGCAGGCCCAATCGCACCGTCGCAGCTCGATCCACGCCGCGAAGGCCGCAATGAAAGTCACCGATGCGAGACGAGAACAAGAGGCGGCCGGCGAAGCTCAGCACCGGATTGCCAAGATAGCGATGCAGAAACGGCATGGCGCCGCGTCGAATGCCGCCACGAAAACGGTGGCCGATGACCATGGTATTGCCGGCTCGCAAACCGTCGACAAAGGCGTCAAGTTGCGAGAAATCGTAACTGTCGTCGGCATCGGCCATTATCACGAAGCGCCCGTAGGCTGCGTTGATCCCGCCGATCAACGCGCTGCCATAGCCTCTCTGCGCCACCGGTACGACTCGCGCTCCCGCATCGACGGCGAGCTTTTGCGACCCGTCGGTCGACCCATTGTCCGCGACCAGCACCTCACCATCGATTGCAGTGCGCTCGAGAAAACCGCGCGCCTTGCGCACGCAGGTGGCGACGGTTTCGGCCTCGTTCAGGCAGGGCATGAGGATGGTCAATTCCACGCGCGTTGATTCTAAACCACAGTGTGCGAAGCACAACCTCGATGGCGTGACCTGGGTCGCGAATTCAGGTGGGTTCGCCGGTCTCTTCGTGATAGGCATCTTCGGAGTTGATGCGCCAGATGTCCCGCTTTCCGGCTCCGCTGTTGATCATCGAACTGACGGCGCCATTGGCCGCCAGCATCGAGTGATCTTGATTGTTGTAGCGGTGCATGCCGTTTCTGCCGATGGGATACAGATTGGAGAACCGGTCCAAGTAGGCGCGCACCTTGTCGAATTCACTGTACGTGCCGAAATACGCGGGATATGCCTTAGGGACTCGAACCACCGTGCCGTCGATGACATCCCTTCCGTCGATCAGTCCGATTTTCTCCAGCTCAGCAGCAGCAAAATCGATGAACCGGTCATCGTCCATGGACCAAAGGTCATCGCCCTCGCGGCAGAAGTACTCCAGCCCCAACCAGACCGTGGCCGGGTCGGCAACCAGAGCCGGGCTCCAGTTATTGAAGATTTGCAGCCGCCCGATGCGCACATCGGGCTCCTGTATGTAGACCCAGTTGTCGGACGGAGTGGGGCGACCCCGCATACTGCGCAGAAGCAGACCGACTGTAGCGAAGCTTCGGTAGGGAAGATCGGCGGCAATCCGCGCGACCTGCGTATCGTCAGGTCTCAACATCGCCACCAGATCCTTGACGGGCATCGTGGAGAGAAAATGGTCGCAAGGCAGGCGCCGCACGGCGCGAGTCGCCTCATCGAACACGTCGACGCCGACGATCCTGCCGGCCGCATGCTCCAAGGCGACCACGCGTTGCCGCAAGTGAACCGCTCCCCCCAGTGCGGTGACGCGCCGGGCAACTTCCTCCCACATCTGACCCGGTCCGAATTTTGGATACAGGAATCGCTCTATCAGACTGGTTTCGGTGCGCTTCTGAGCGGCGTCGGTCGAGCTGCGAAACGGGCTCGTCAGTGCGTGTGCAATGGCCTTCGCGACGGACAGACTCTTGATGCGCTGCGCACCCCATTCCGCGGAAATCTCCCCGCAGGGAACACCCCAAACCTTCTCCGTGTAATCCTTGAAGAAAGTGCGGTACAAACGGGTTCCAAAACGATTGATGAGAAAGTCTTCCAAGGTTACCTCGGGCGAGCGGGATATGAATCGCGCCCGGCCATAGCTCAACCCGATCTTGAAGGCCTCGATGAGTCCTAAATTCTTGACGGTGCTTGCGTTCAAGGTCAGCGGGTAGTCGAAGAACCGCCGCCGATAGAAGATTCTCGAAAGGCGCCGGCGAACCAGCATCACGGCGTCAGAGGAGGCGGGCGCAAGCCCTTCGGGCGTCAGATCGCGCGATTGGCCTTGGTAGTGGATTCGCAGCGCACTCGATGGCTGGGTCTGTCCCTCAGCCATAGGCAGGATCTCCTGCCACCACCGCATGACCCAATCGGACTTGGAGAAGAACCTGTGACCGCCGAGATCCATTCGATTGCCGCGGTAATTGATCGTCTTGGAAATGCCGCCCACTTGGCCGTCAGCCTCGATCACGACGGGCGTGATATCGGACCGCCTCAGAAGCTCGAGGGCGGCGGTCAGGCCGGCGGGTCCGGCGCCGGCTATGACTGCAACCTTCTGCTGTTTGTCGCTGCTAGACATGGTCGATGTTTTCAACCCGCGCGGCGCCGTACGAAAAGAAAGCGGCGGCGTGCCGCGAAATTCCAAACGAAGGTGAAGCCGGCCGCTGCGCATTTGGCGGCTAGGTAGTGCATGCCTAGGATTTTGACGCCGAAAGATATGACGGCGGCGTTGATCCCGACTCCTACCACTCCGATGCCCGCAAAGCTCGCGAACTCGATGCGCGGGTCTTGGAGCCGGCGATACCTGAACACCCAGGTGACGGACAACACATAGGTGACCAGTAAACCCACCAGGAAGGACGCGGTCGCCGCTCCAACATACCACCAGGAGAGATAGTGGACCAAGCCGAACAGGACCGCGACATCGATGATGAAGGCACCCGCGGACACGGCGGCATATCCAATTGTTTCCCGGGCGACGGTCTTCATGTCGCCGACGGTGCCGAGCGCACCTCTCGGCAGTCATAGAGCTTCCAATCCTTCCACGATCCGGCCCGATCGTGGCGAATCGGATGAAAGCCGACATCTGTGGGCGAAACTACGAACCCAAGCTGCGGGTCGGCGCATACCTGGCGCAGACTCGCTGCGGTGAGCGCCCGTGTCGCGGCATCTGCTCCGTGTCCGCCGGCGGCGGAACGCAAACGGGTCAGAATCTTCCAATTCGGATCCATGAGCGGCAGCAGTACCTTCGACCGGCGCCGGACTTCCATCGACGTGGCTCTCGAGAAAACCACGCCGGCGGATTGATCGACCGCCAAATAATTGGGCCTTTGTAGGATGAACCAGACGAAGCCGCCGACGTCGCGCGGCGGCGCTACCAACACCGTGCTCGTCGGCGGAACGGCATCGCTCCAATCCGCGAACTCACCGACATCCGCGACCGATGTGATCACGTGCGGTTCCTTGAACGACGCCGGCCAAATGAATATCGACAGCGCCGCGAGCAGCACGGCGGTGAGCATCGGCAGCCATGCCGCGCGGCTGCTACGGACACTCCACCATATCAGCGTGCCGAATAACAATGCCGGAACCCGCAGACCGAAGATGTCGCGAACTTGCGCGGCATCCAGAGGCGTGCGCCCGGAGGCGGGCGCCGCGATCGCCCAAGACTTCGTCGATATCCAAACCACGATCGCGATGCCGAGGGCGGCGGCTGCCCAACGGAAACATGCGTCGAACGCATTGAACCGGGATCGCATGACCCAAAGGGCCAACGCGAGCGAAACACAGGCCATCCCAACGTCTATCGGGAGGGTCCAACCCGACACGAGCAGCACGACGCAGAGCGGACCGCACGCATCATCGCGCCAAACTTTCAGCGCCACCCCGGGCAGCAGCAGCACGCTCAAAAAAACGCTGATCCACACCCACCGCCATGCCTGACCCTGCACGAGGATGGCGACCGGACCGATCACGCTGCCGATCCAAGCAACCCCAAGGCCGCCGGCGCCGACCAGAGCGGCCGCGGCGCAGAGCGCGCGAACCCTGCGCTCCGGAACCGCGATGGCGGTGAATCCCAAATAAAGAAACGGGCGCGTGTTCACTTCCCAGTCGCGCACCGACCAGAGCGGTAAGAAAAGAAATTGCGATCGCTCTCTCACAATCTCGGTCCAATCTGCATCCATGACGGTCAAGCCATGCATGCCCGCCGGTAGCGCGATCGCCAGCACCGCTATCCCTATGGTCGCGATCAATCCTCCGAGCGCAGCCAAGAGAATGAGGCGAAGAGAAGACGACATGCAGACCAAAAGGAGCAGCCCGGGCAGCGCAATCAGCGGGTGCACCATGAGCGCCGCGGTCGCCAGCAGGTAACCGAGTCCCTTCCTGCCGTGAAGGTGACAGGCAAGTGCGGTAACGATCAAAACCTCGGCGGGTAGGCGAGCCGTCAAGAACTGCTCTGAAGTCCGGAACACGCCAGAGCCGCCATAGTCGCCCGCGACAATCAATAGAAACGCCGCGCCCAGCCACGCGGCGTCGCGGCCGCCGACGGCGCGCGCGACACTCCACGCGGCGCCCAACAGCCAGAGGGTAAAAAAAACGGTAAGCAGGCGGGCGGCATTCTCGAGACCCAGCAGGCGAATGCACAGCGCATAACAGGGGGAAAAAACCGTGAATTGATCCTGCGAGGTATTCTGTAGGTAGAGATCGCTTGCAAGCGGCGGATGCAGTCGCGCAAGGGCCTGAAACGCATAGATCTGCGCGTCGCCGGTAAGACCGTGGTAGCCGCACACGAGCAGCCAAAGCGTCACCAACAAAAGGGCGAGGGTCAGGATCGCGATCTTCGATGGGGTCCCCGTGCTCGGGTGCATTGCATCAAGTCTTGTGTAAACATACTATTATGCACGAGGCGGATGAACCGCGAATGCCGTTGATCAGCCTTGCCGAGCGCCATCTCAATTGGTTGGCGATCTTGCTCTCCGCCGTGTGTCTTGCGTATTTCTACGCACTCGACCGCTTCCTGTTCTCGAGCGCGCACTTCTCGCCGATTTTCCGGCTGCTCCTCGGCGCTTATGACTCGCGGACTGCGTGGCTCGCCCTCGCGATTTGCGTGTTGGCCGCAATTTGGAAGCGTCCGGGGCCGATGGTGAGATTGGTCGATTTCTTCGGGAATCACCCCTATTACATCGCGCTGGCAAGCGTGGCGATGTTGGCGCTTGGCACAATCCTCATCTACCACGACTATCCGTTGTCGATGGACGAGTACGCCGCCGTCTTCCAGGCAAGAATCTTTGCCTCCGGCCGGCTCGTTGCGCAACTGCCGCGAAACCTCGTTGATTGGTTTGTGGTCAGCGGATTCAACGGTTCGTTTCTGGTGGCCTCGCCGGAATCCGGCCGTGCCATCGGACATTACTGGCCGGGCTTCGCGTCGCTGCTTGCGCCATTCGAATTCTTGAACGTGCCGTGGCTGTGCAACCCGGCGCTCGCCGGCCTGGCGATTGTTCTCATCCATCGAATTACCCTCGAGATCACCGGCGATCGGCGCGCCGCGGGATGGGCGTTGCTGTTCACGGTGGCTTCGGGCGGTTTCGTGGCGAATGCCTTGTCGTACTATTCGATGCAGGCGCACCTGACTGCGAACCTCCTGTTCGCCGCGCTGCTCTTGAAGCCCACGGATCATCGGGTACTGGGGGCCGGACTCGTGGGTTCGTTGGCCTTGGTCCTGCACAACCCGGTGCCGCACGCGCTGTTCGCCATTCCATGGCTCGCCGCGATGGCTCTCGAGCGCGAGCAGCGCCGGTTCCTGCTGCCGTTGATCATAGGTTACCTACCGGGCCTAGCCCTGGGCCTAGGGTGGCTCATGTGGCGAGCCGATATCGGTTCGGGTGCCCACGGCGCGGCCGCTGTGCATGGCATCACTGACGGGGTATTTGCGTGGCCGGATGCGACGTTGCTGAATATGCGTGCAGCGGGGCTCGCCAAAATGTGGCTGTGGACCCTGCCTTGCCTGTTCGTATTCGCGCTCCTAGGCCGCCGCCGCCTCGGCGACAACCGCACAGTGCGTTTGCTGACCCAATCCGCCGTGCTGACCTTCGCAGGGTATCTTTTCGTGCGCTTCGATCAGGGCCATGGATGGGGGTTTCGCTATTTTCAGTCGGCGTGGGGCGCCGTGCCCATATTGGCCGGCTGCGCCATGATTGATCGATCGGACCGGGAGCGGCGGCTCGTGTCGTTCGCGGGCGCCGCCGCCATCTTGAATTTGATCGTCGTAATGCCCTTTCAGATGCATCAGATCAGCGAGTTCATTACGCAGCATCTGGCGCAGCTGCCGCCGCCGCAAAGGCCCGGCAACAATGTCTATTTCATTCACCCGCGCGGGGGTTTTTACGTCGCGGACATGGTTCAGTTCGATCCGCTGTTGAGAAATCAAGACCTCAAGCTCGTGAGTCATGGGGCGCAATTGGACGCGGAATTGATTCGGCAGAACTGGCCGAACGCGGCCAAAATCACCAGCCAGCCCGCGGCCGATCAGTGGTATTTGGGCGTCCAAGATCGGCGTGTGGCGTTGCCGGGCGAGAGCGATCAGGGGCACTTCGTCATTGCGTTTGACCACCCATAGACGTACGCACCCCACCGCCGGTCGCGCCGCGCGACGGATCAGCGATGCTTGTCGCGCCCGCGCCCTGCGGAACGCTCGATGGATCGCTCACCCGATCGTTCACCCGATCGTTCACCCGATCGTACTGCCGATCGCTCCTGCGGGCGCGCTATGTTCGTCCGGGAGCGCGCAAACCTCTCCTGCAGACTCGCGTGCAGATGCGGTGCTATCGCAGAGATCCGAATCCACTCGAGGATCATGGCGTCTGCATCGTCCTCATCACCGGAATTTCCCTGTCCCATTGCCTGCATCAATCTTTGCACCTGGTACCCCCGGCGAAGCGCCGCGTCCTCCGGAGGGGTGAGCGCCCCGCTCGCGATTTCACAGCGGATGCATAGGATCCGCAGCGCCCTCTCGCGTGCCTCGTTGTCCTGCGCGGATACGGCCCCGGCTCTTGCCAAAGCTTCCTGCAGTGCAGGAAGGCCGCCCTTGGGCCATCGTGGCACGCTTGCCATGAACTCCTCGGCGGCAGCCTTCAGCCCCTCTTGCTCGGAGACCGCGGCATTGTCCATCACCGCCCATTCAAAAGCTCGAATGCGGCGGCCGGCCTCGAGGAGAGCCGTGAAAGATTGTTCCGCATCGAGCCGCCGCTGCTTCGTCACCTGCTTCCGGCATTCATCGAGAGCGCGTTCGAACCGCTCTTGCAGCCCGCGTGCTTCGGTTCTCGGCATCTCATCATTTTCCGCGAAAGCGGTCCGCCATTCGGGAATTTTCGCCGCCGTCTCGAACAATGCGGCACCTGACAACGCCGCCGTCTGCTCGGCCTGCTCGCACAAGGCGACGGCCTTCGCCTTGTTGGCTTCAAGCCCGGCTGTGTAGTCGGCGAACGCCTGCTGGCGTTTTTGATATACCGCATCGCAGACCTCGCGAAACTCATTCCACAGCGATTGCTGTCGGTCGCGCGATGCCGGACCGGTCTCTTTCCACTGACTTTGGAGCCGTTTTACGGCGTCGATGGCATCGCGGCTGTCTTCCTGCGCGAGCAGGTGCCGCACCCGCTTGATGAGAGTCTGCTTGTCCTCGGCATTGCGCTCGTGCCAGGCGTCGAGTTTTGCCTGCAGCCGTCCCATCGAGGCATCAAACTCCTGCTGAACCGTCCGCCCGAGGTCGCGTTCCACGGGAAAATACCGACGCCACTCCTGCGGCGCTTCCCGCAGTACCTGCGACAGCAGGCGCCAGTCCGGATTGTCCCCCTCGTGGGCAGCTTCGAACGTCGTCAAGCGCGCGAGCACGGCTTTGCGGCGTTCGAGATTGTCCCGGCGCAACTTCGCCTGCGCCGCGAAATATTCCTGGCAGGGTTGATACGCGGCTCTCGACGCTTGATGAAACCGTTCCCATTCCGCCGGTGCATCGGCCGCGATGCCTTTGCTGATCGTCTGCCATTCCACCTGCAGCGCCTTGATGCGCCTGGCCAAATCCTGAGGGTTTTCCGGTGAACCGATGAGCGCTTCCATCGCCTCGATCAGTTCCACACGTTTCGGGGCGACGGCATAGTCCTTCCACTGCTTGAGTTCATTCAACTTCTCGTCGAGCTGCTGCAATTGGCGGCTGAGAGGCGTCGGCAGTGACGCGGAGGCCGGCAACTTCTCGCCAATCGCCCGGCGCAGCCCCGCCGCCCGCTGCGTGTTGCCGTCGCGGAGAGCGCCATGGGCCTTGCCGATCAACCCGGCAATCTGGCGGACGAGCTGGTCCGCTGCTGCCCGCTCCGCGGCGCGCAATGCCTCTTCGGCCTCACGAGCTGCGTCCGCTTCCTTGGCCAGCCGCGCTTCAGCCTCCGCCTTTGCCGCGGCTGCCTCGCGCACGGCCTGCAGCTCGGACTCGCGCAGGTGACGGGCGGCCAGAGCCGCAGCTTCCGCGGCGGCCCGTTCGGCGGCCTGTAGTACAGCATGTTGCTGAGCCTGCGCGATCACTTCCCTGCAGCGATCGGCTGCGTGATCGGCACGCTGTTCCAGGGCCGCCGGCGGCCGCGGGGCCAGCGCGCGCCACCGGGTGTGGAGGTATTCGAAGGTTGGCGCATAGGAGGGGTCGTGGCTTCGCCGGGCGTGCTGTTCCATCGACGCGCAAAGCGCCTGGCTCGCGCTTTCGATCCGAGCGGCCTCGCGATGCGCGGCGGCCAGCGCATCGTGCTTTTGCTTGAGGATTTTGTAGACGCTGCGGTCCTTGTCGCGGGCGTGCTTGAGAAGCTGCTGCAGCTGCGCGGGGTCCTCAACCAATTCCGCCGCAGACTGCCGCAGCCGGCTGGTCGCACCCTCCATCACGAGCCGCGCGATCTGCCCAGGATCATCGATCGAGGCGAGTGCCTGAGCCAGGCGGCCGGTGTCCTTGCATAGCACAGCCACCGACAACAGCGCCGGCCGACGCCTGGCCTGATCGCAAATGACGGTGAAATCAATGGACCCCGCATCGATGAGTTCAGCCATCCGCTGTTGCGCGGCTCGCTGCAGGGCCACGGGTAAAGTCGGAGAATTTCCATCGGGCGCGTCCGACAGCGCTGCAAGGCGGCGTAGATCCGCTCCATCGGACAGCCGCTGAACGGCGGCAACCCGTAGAGACTCTTCTTCTGTCCCCAGCGCCGTATCGCGGATGAGCTCAGGCGATGCCGCGTCCAGCGCAGCCATCCGCTCTTGAAGGGTGGGTGGGGCGGCGGCCTCATGGCGAAACCATTGCGAGAGGGGCTTCATCGGGAGCGCTACTCCTCCCAGCGCTGCGGGTCGCTGAAGACGATCCGAAACACGCTGCCGTCGCCTCCGCGAGGCTCGTAGAGCAGGATGGCGCGGTTCAACTGGCACAGTTCGCGCGCGATGAACAGGCCAAGTCCGGTGCCGCCCTTGCGGCCGGTGAAAAACGGCTCGAATATGCGATCGACGACCTGCAGATCGATTCCCGGGCCGCGATCGGCCACTTCCAGAAACGGCCGGTAGCTGGGGTTCAGACGGGCGAGCTTGATCTCGACGCTGATGCCCCCCCGCGCTTCACCGTACTTAATGGCGTTGTCGCAGAGATTCCAGACCACTTGATGCAGGTGGCTGGGATCGAAGCGCACCTCCAGTTCCTCCGCCTCTTCGGACAGACCAATCCGGTTTCTGGGAACCTGCATTGTCTCGCAGAACTCGCCCAGGAAATCCTCTATCCAGTCGCCGAGAGAGAGGCGGGTCGGCCGCGTGGCTTCACGCCGCGAGAGCTGCAAGACATTGTTGATGATGGTGCTGACCCGCTCTGAATTGTTGCGGATGATATCCGTCAGCCGGCGCTCGTCGGGTCCGATGCTGGGACTCTCGGCGAGTAATTGGCCGGCGTGGCTCATGGCGCCCACGGGATTGCGGATTTCATGCGCAATGCTGGCGGACAGGCGCCCGAGTGCCGCCAGCTTGCCTTGCTGCACGCGCTCGGCCATGAGGCTGGTGTCCTCGAGAAAGATCAGCGTCGGTCCGGGCGACAGGCCGCCCAGCGGCGCGAAGTGCGGTTGAATCACCCGCGCGCCGTCCGCCGCGACGAAGCTCGAAGGGGAGTTCTCGCCGCGCTCTCTCTGCCTCCAGGTCGTGAGCGAATACAAGAGGCGCGGCGAGACTTCGCCCACCAATGCCCCGGGCACGGCATGATCGTCGCCGAGTATTTCCGCGGCCGATTCATTGATGAGGCGGATCTTGTCGGCGGCATCGACCACCAGCAGGCTTTCGCGCAGGTGCTGGACGATGTATTGAGACAGTTCGGCGAGATTTGCGAGATCGACGTCCTTCTGGCGGACCAAGTCCTCGCTCTCGCGCATGCGGCTGGCGACGAAGCTCGCCGCCGCCGCGAACGTGAACAGCACGATCCCCAACAGACCGGCGGTGGCATAGGAGACGATGTCGGTGCGACCGCTCAGCTGCTGCCAGATGGTGTCGCCCAGTACCGCAATGGCGGCTACCGCCGCGAGGAACAGAGCACTGCGCGGCGGCAGCAGGAAGGCGAGACCACCCACGGGCAGCAACAGCAGCAGGCCCAAACCGCTGGAGATGCCGCCGCAGGCATGCAGCAGCAACATCAGGAGAGTGAGGTCGACCACCGCCTGCAATAGGGTCTGAACATACAGACTCGCGAGGCGCCGGCGCACCAGAACGATGTTGCCGATCCCAAAGCCTAGGTAGGCAAGTGTGGCGCCGAAGAACAGCGGCCTGGAGTCGATGGTAAAGCCGCGCGCGCTCCCGAGGGGAAACAGGGCCAGAAGCACCAGAGGCGCTAACACGCGATATAGATTGAGCAGGCCCAGCACGCGCCAATTCAGTGCGGGCTTGCCGTTGGTGCTGCGTTCGATCGCGCGGTTCAAATGTGGTCCCCAAGGTCGCTTTGCGCTGCCCCAGAGCTTAATTCAGAATAGCGCGCCTTACGCGACAGATGAGAGCCCTATGAATCTGCACGAGTATCAGTCGAAGCGCCTATTCGCCGAATACGCCATCCCGGTCCCGAAAGGCGAGGTGGCGGACTCGCCCGAAGGAGCGGTGGCGGCCGCCCAGAAACTGGGCGGCTCGCTGTGGGTGGTCAAGGCGCAGGTGCACGCGGGCGGCCGAGGCAAGGCAGGCGGGGTCAAAGTGGCCAAGGATCTGAACGCCGTGCGGGCCGCAGCCGCGGGGTTGCTCGGTACCGTTCTCGTGACCCATCAAACGGGCGCGGAGGGGCTGCCGGTTCATCAGATCTACGTGGAGCAAGGCTCGAAGATTGCGCGGGAGATCTATCTGAGCGTGGTACTCAATCGCGAGGCCGGGCGCATCGCCTTTGTCGCCTCGGCGGCGGGAGGCATGGACATCGAGGAGGTTGCGCAGCTCTCGCCGGAGAAGATCATCCGGGTCAACGTTCATCCCACCGCGGGTTTGCAGGACTTTCAAGCGCGGCAATTGGCCTTCGGTTTGGCCTTGAGCGGACCTCAGATAGCGCAGTTCACGAAAATTGCGCATGCGCTCTACGCTCTGTATCTGGAGCGCGATGCAAGCCTGGTGGAGGTCAATCCGCTCATCGTCACCGCCGACGGCGATCTGCTCGCCCTGGACGCCAAGATCAATATCGAAGACAACGCGCTGTTCCGGCACAAGGATCTGGCGGCCATGCGGGATGACTCGCAAGAGGACCCGATGGAACGCAAGGCGGCGGAGCATGAGCTCAACTATGTGTCCCTCGACGGCAATATCGCCTGCATGGTGAACGGCGCCGGGCTCGCCATGGCGACCATGGACCTCATCCAGCTGCACGGCGGAAAGCCGGCCAACTTCCTGGACGTGGGTGGCGGCGCCACCAAGGAGCGCGTCAGCGTCGCTTTCAAGCTGATCTTGTCCAACCCCAAGGTCACGGCGATTTTGATCAACATCTTCGGCGGCATCGTCCGCTGCGACATGATCGCCGAGGGCATCATCGCGGCGGTGAAGGAGGTGGGGGTCAAGATTCCGGTCATCGTGCGTCTGGAAGGTACCAATGCGCCTCTCGCCCGTGAGATCCTCGCCACGAGCGGACTGGCCATCACGCCCGCCGGCGATCTCACCGATGCGGCCGTCAAGGCCGTGAACCTCGCCGGCGCCCACTCGCAAGGCGGAGCGCGCTCATGAGTATTCTGGTCGGTGCGGAAACCCGCGTCATTTGCCAGGGTTTTACCGGCAAACAGGGCACTTTTCACTCGGAGCAGGCCCTTGCATACGGCACCCGGCTGGTCGGCGGAGTGACGCCGGGACGGGGCGGGGAAAAGCATTTGGGATTGCCGGTGTTCGACACCGCGCAAGAGGCGGTGGCCCGCACCGGCGCCGCGGTGAGCATGATTTACGTGCCGGCGCCCTTCGCGGCCGATGCGATTCTCGAGGCCGCGGACGCCGGGATCGAACTAATCGTCTGCATCACCGAAGGGATTCCGGTGAATGACATGGTGCGCGTAAAGATGACCCTGGCGAGCTACAAAACGCGCCTCATCGGCCCCAATTGCCCGGGCATCATCACACCGGGGGAGTGCAAGATCGGCATCATGCCGGGGTTCATCCACAAGAAGGGGAAGGTGGGCATCGTTTCGCGCTCGGGAACTCTGACCTATGAGGCCGTATTTCAGACGACCGGCATCGGGCTGGGCCAGAGCACCTGTGTGGGCATCGGCGGCGATCCGGTGCGCGGCATGAACTTCATCGACGTGCTGGAGTTGTTCGAGACCGACAGCCAAACCGAGGGTATCGTCATGGTGGGCGAGATCGGCGGCAGCGATGAGGAGGCCGCGGCGGCCTACATTCGCGCGAATGTGAGCAAACCCGTGGTCGCGTATATCGCGGGCGTGGCGGCGCCTCCGGGCAAGCGCATGGGCCATGCCGGCGCCATCGTCGCCGGCGGCAAAGGCACGGCGGCGGCCAAATTTGCGGCGCTCGAAGCGGCGGGGATCACGACGGTGCACTCGCCGGCGGACATGGGCGTAGCCATCGCGAAGCGGCTCAAGGGCAGGCTGTGAGTCAGCCGCGGCAGCTGCGTTGCGTCATGGCGCAACTCAACCTGGTCGTCGGCGATGTCGACGGCAATACCTCGCGGATCGTGGCGGCGGCGGTGGCGGCGCGCGACAGTCAACGCGCGGACGTAGTTATGGTGCCGGAGCTCGCCGTATCAGGCTACCCGCCCGAGGACCTGTTGTTTCACTCCGGCATGCGCCTGCAGGTGGGGCGTTCGCTCGAGCGTTTGAAGCAGGAGGTGCACGGCATCACCTTGATCGCGGGCTACCCGGAATACGCCGGCTCGAAGATTTATAATTCGGCCATCGTGATCCGCGACGGCGCGGTGCTCGCCAATCACCGCAAAGCCTGCCTGCCGAATTATCGAGTGTTCGACGAAAAACGCTACTTCACCCCCGGCAGCGAGCCCACCTTGGTGGAACTCAACGGCGTGAAAGCCGGCGTGCTGGTGTGCGAGGACGTGTGGGACTCCGAGCCCGCCCGACAGGCGCGCAACGCCGGCGCCGAGGTGCTGTTGGTGATCAATGCCTCGCCCTACGAGGTGGACAAACAGCTGCAGCGCGAGCAGGAAATCGTGCGCGCCCGGATCGGTGAGACGGGAATTCCGCTGGTCTTCGTCAATCTGATCGGCGGACAGGACGAGCTGGTGTTCGACGGCAATTCCTTCGTCATGGATGCCGAGGGCAAGGTCACCCAGCGCGCACCGGCCTTCACCGAAGGTCTGTACGTCGTGGACTTGGAGGTGAACGCGTCCGGCGTGGTCAGCCCCAAGCCCGGCGAGATCGTGCCGCTGCAAGGCCAGGAAGAGAGCGTGTATGGGGCGCTGGTGCAGGGTACGCGCGACTATGTGGACAAGCATCGCTTTCCCGGTGCGGTGCTGGGTTTGTCGGGAGGCGTGGATTCGGCGCTGACTTTGGTGTTGGCCGTGGATGCGCTGGGCGCGGGCCGGGTGCACTCGGTGTCCATGCCTTCGCGCTATACCTCGCAGATGAGCAAGGACGATGCCGCGCTGCAGGCGCGCTGGCTCGGCGTCGAACACAGCGAGATATCCATTGAGGGCATGTTTGAAGCGACGCTGGCCGCCCTCAAGGACGAATTCGCCGGCCGGCCGCCCGACACCGCGGAGGAGAACATTCAGGCGCGCTGCCGCGGCGTGCTGCTGATGGGCATTTCCAACAAGACCGGCAAGATGCTGCTCACCACGGGCAACAAGAGCGAAATGTCGGTGGGCTATGCCACGCTGTACGGCGATATGGCCGGGGGCTTCGCACCCATCAAGGATTGCAGCAAATTACTGGTGTACCGCCTCTGCGCCTGGCGCAACGCCCAGTCGCGCGCCATCCCTGCGCGGGTCATCGAGCGGCCGCCGTCGGCGGAGCTGCGCCACGGGCAGAAAGACACCGACAGCCTGCCGCCTTATGAAATTCTCGACCCCATTCTCGAGGCCTTCATCGAAGAGGACTTGTCGGTCGATCAGATCGCTGCGCGCGGATTCGATCGAGCCACGGTGGGGCGCATTTTGGATCTGGTGAAGCGCAACGAGTACAAGCGCCGTCAGGCGCCGCCCGGCGTGCGCGTCAGCGGCCGCGCCTTCGGGCGCGATTGGCGTTATCCCATCACGAGCGGGTACAAGGCGCGGTAGCCGCTAGAAAAACGCCCACCAATGCTTCTTGGGGATGATGTCCTTGGTGTCGCCCGGGTAGTTCGCCGCGTACACCTTCTCTGCGTTGGCGGCGAGATCCATCATTTTCAGGTCTCGATAGGCATCCACGAGTACCTTCAACGAACCCTTCACGGCGGGGGCGCCGTCATAGTTCTCGACGCAGTACTTGGCGCGATTGATGGCGCCGACATAGGCGCCGCGCCGCATGTAGTACAGCGCGACGTGTAATTCGAAATCCGCCAAGCGATTGCGCAGGAACACCATGCGCTGGCGCGAGTCGGTCACGTACTCGCTGTGCGGGAATTTCTCGATCAGCTGCTGGAAGGCCTCGAAGGATTTTCGCGCATTGATCGGCGGGCGTTGCGACAGGTCGACGTTGAATTTGCGCTCCAGCCAGTTGGATTGGCGCTCGAAGTACACCAGGCCCTTCATGTAGTAGGCATAGTCCACCCGGGGGTTGGTGGGATTCTCGCGGATGAAGGTATCGGCGGCGTCGATCGCCGGATCGATTTGGCGGGACTTGTAATAGGCCCAGATCAAATCCAGCTGCGATTGGCGGGCGGGTTCGCTGAAGGGGAAACGCGACTGCAGCGCTTCGAGCTGCTTGATGGCCTCGCCGTAGCTCGAATTCTTCATGGCCTTTTGGGCACGGGCGTAGATCACTTCGGGGCCGGATTTGGCGTCGTCGCCGCGGTGGCTGCGGCAGCCGGCGACCACTGCACCCAAGGCCACGGCGATGAGCAGCACGCGGCTCGAACGGACAAGATCACGCAGTCTCACAAGCGATTCCTTACAATGGAGGGGTTTCCGAAAGCGCGGCAGTATACCCGAAGCCCCGCCGCTAGCTTCGAGTGCCCCATGTCCCCAGAGTTCCAACAGATCGATTTGACTATTCCCCCGGAAATGGCCGGCCAGAGGCTTGACAGCGCGCTTGCGTGCCTTTTGCCCGAGCACTCGCGCACGCGAATCAAGGGTTGGATCGAGGCCGGTGCGGTCAAGGTGCGTGGGAATCCCTGCAAGCCGCGGGACATGGTCGAGGCGGGGTCCCGCGTGCAGGTGCAGATGACCGTGGACGAGCCTGCCCAACCGGAAGTACAGGCCGAGGACATCGCATTGCGGCTGGTCCACGAGGACGCGGACGTTCTGGTGATCGACAAGCCCGCCGGCCTGGTGGTGCACCCGGGCGCCGGGAATCCGCGGCATACGCTGCAAAATGCCTTGCTCGGCCTCGATCAGAAACTCGCGGCGCTGCCGCGCGCGGGATTGATCCACCGCCTCGACAAGGACACCAGCGGCTTGTTGGTGGTGGCGCGCAACCCCAAGGCGCAGACCTCGTTGAGCCGGCAACTCGAGGCGCGGACCATGGCGCGCGAGTACGTGGCGGTTTGCGTCGGCGTTATGACCGGCGGGGGGACCATCGATGAACCCATCGGGCGCCACCGGGGCGACCGCCTGCGGATGGCGATCCGCGTGTCCGGCCGGCCCGCCGTCACTCACTATCGGGTGTTGGAGCGCTTCCGGGCTCATACCTACCTCAGCGTCAAACTGGAGACCGGGCGCACGCATCAGATTCGGCTGCACCTCTCCCACATCAAGTACCCCATCGTCGGCGACCCGGTCTATGGCGGGCGCTTTGGTCTGCCGCGGGGTGCCACCCAGCCCCTCATCGACACCTTGCGCGCATTCAAGCGCCAGGCCCTGCATGCGGCCACTCTGGGGTTCGAGCATCCGCGCACGGGCAAAACGCTGACGTTGCAGAGTCCGGTGCCGGCGGACTTTGCGCGGCTGCTCGCTGTGCTGGCCGCGGACGCACGCGCTGCCGCCTCCCCACCCGAGCGCGGCCGGTGAGTGCCGCCTGGGTCGAGGCCGACTGGCCGGCCCCCGGCGGCGTACGGGCGCTCTACACGCTCCGCACCGGCGGTGCCAGTACCGCGCCCTATGACTCGCTCAATCTAGGCGGCCATGTCGGCGACGCGCCCGCAGCAGTGGCGGAGAACCGCCGGCGCTTGAGGGTCGGCGCCGGGTTGCCGGCTGAGCCCGTATGGCTCGAGCAGGTGCATGGGGCCCACGTAGTCGACTTCGATGCGGGGATGGACCCAGGCGGCTCGACGCAGCGGGTGGGGCCCGCCGACGCGGCCTTTACGCGCCGGCCGGGACGGGTGTGCGCCATTCTCACGGCGGACTGTCTGCCGATATTGCTGGCTGCGGAATCGGGTGATCTGGTCGCGGCGGCGCATGCGGGCTGGCGTGGTATCGCCTGCGGAGTGATCGAGGCCGCGGTGGCGGCGGTGACGGCGGCGGGGGTGACCCCCGGCAGGCTCCTGGCGTGGCTGGGTCCCGCCATCGGACCCGGGCACTTCGAGGTGGGAGCGGAGGTTCGAGAGGCGCTGCTCGCCGCCGATCCGGGCGCGGAGGCGGCCTTTGCACCCAACGCCCGCGCGCGGTTCATGGCGGATTTGGCGACGCTCGCGCGGCGACGCCTCGAAGCCCGCGGAGTCGCCCGCATCTACGGCGGAGGCGAGTGCACCTTTGATGCCGCGGATCGATACTTCTCCTATCGGCGCGATGGGGTGACCGGCCGTCAAGCCGCGCTGATTTGGCTGGAGGCTCGCTAAATAACGTTGAATTGAACCCTGCGCACCCCCATTGAGATAGGCATTCGGATTGCTATCTGAAGGGATACTTTATGCGAACGGACAAGCTGACGACCAAATTCCAGGCGGCATTGGCGGATGCCCAATCTCTCGCCGTGGGCCGAGACAATCAATACATCGAGCCCGTGCATCTCATGGCGGCGTTGCTCGACCAACAGGGCGGCACGGCGCGGCCATTGCTCGAGAAGTCGGGCGCTTCTGTGGCCAAACTGCGCTCGGATCTGGCCGGGGCGCTCGATCGCGTCGCCCAAGTCGAGGGCGCCGGCGGCGAGGTGCTGCTCGGCAACGATTTGAACAAGCTTTTGAACGTCACCGACAAGCTGGCCCAGCAGCGCGGTGATCAGTTCATTTCCAGCGAATTGTTCGTACTGGCGGCCTGCGAGGATCGGGGCGAGCTCGGCCGGCTGCTCAAGGCCAACGGCGTGACCCGGGCCGCGATAGAGAAAGCCATCGAGGAGGTGCGCGGCGGCGCCAAGGTGGAGGATGCAGGCGCCGAGGAGAATCGCCAGGCGCTGGAAAAATACAGCATTGACCTGACCGAGCGCGCGATCTCGGGAAAGCTCGATCCGGTGATCGGCCGCGACGATGAGATCCGCCGCACCATTCAAGTCCTGCAGCGGCGCACCAAGAACAATCCGGTGCTCATCGGCGAGCCCGGCGTCGGCAAGACGGCCATCGTCGAGGGACTGGCGCAGCGCATCGTCAACGGCGAAGTGCCGGAGGGCCTGCGCAACAAGCGGATTCTATCGCTCGATCTGGGCGCGCTGATCGCCGGCGCCAAGTTTCGCGGCGAGTTCGAAGAGCGGCTCAAAGCCGTGCTCAACGATCTGGCCAAGCGGGAAGGCCAGGTCATTCTGTTCATCGACGAGCTGCACACCATGGTGGGCGCCGGCAAGGCCGAGGGCGCCATGGACGCGGGCAACATGCTGAAGCCCGCCCTGGCCCGAGGCGAGCTGCACTGCGTCGGCGCCACGACTCTGGACGAATACCGCAAGTACATCGAGAAGGACGCGGCGCTCGAGCGGCGTTTCCAGAAGGTCTTGGTCGACGAGCCGTCGGTGGAGGACACCATCGCGATTCTGCGCGGCCTGAAAGAGCGCTACGAGGTCCACCATAAGGTGCAGATCACGGACCCCGCCATCGTGGCGGCGGCCACCCTGTCGCACCGCTATATCGCGGACCGGCAACTGCCGGACAAGGCCATCGATTTGATCGACGAGGCCGGCTCGCTGATCCGCATGGAGATCGACTCCAAGCCCGAGGCGCTCGACAAGCTCGACCGGCGCATCATCCAACTCAAGATCGAGCGCGAGGCCCTCAAGAAGGAGACCGATGAGGCGTCGCGCAAGCGCTTGAGCACCCTGGAAGACGCGCTGAAGGCATTGGAAAAAGAGTACTCGGATCTCGCGGAAGTGTGGAAGGCGGAGAAGGCTTCGATCCAGGGAGCGGCGCATATCCAAGAAGAGCTGGATCGGGCGCGCACGGACATGGATGCGGCGCGGCGCGCGCAAGATCTGGCGCGCATGTCCGAGCTGCAATACGGGCGCATCCCGGCGCTCGAGCAGCGCCTCGCCAAGGCGCTCGAGGCCGAACAGAAGCCGAATCAACTACTGCGCAACTCGGTGACCGAAGTGGAAATCGCCGAGATCGTGTCGAAATGGACCGGTATTCCGGTGTCACGCATGCTGGAGGGCGAGCGCGACAAGCTGCTGCGCATGGAAGAAGTGCTGGGCAAGCGCGTGGTCGGCCAGCGGGAGGCCGTCAAGGCGGTGGCGGATGCCATTCGCCGCACTCGAGCGGGGCTTTCCGACCCCAACCGGCCGAGCGGCTCATTCATGTTCCTGGGGCCCACCGGCGTCGGCAAGACCGAGCTCTGCAAGGCTCTGGCCGAGTTCATGTTCGACACCGAGGAATCCTTGGTGCGCATCGACATGTCGGAATTCATGGAGAAGCACTCGGTGGCACGCTTGATCGGCGCACCCCCCGGTTATGTGGGCTACGAAGAAGGCGGGTACCTGACCGAGGCGGTGCGCCGCCGGCCGTACTGCGTGATCCTGCTCGATGAAATCGAGAAGGCGCATCCCGATGTGTTCAACGTGCTGCTGCAGGTCTTGGACGACGGCCGCTTGACCGACGGACAGGGAAGAACCGTGGACTTCCGCAACAGTGTGGTGATCATGACCTCGAACCTAGGGTCCGGAGTCATCCAGGAACTCTCGGGCGAGGCCAACTACGCCAAGATGAAGGAAGCGGTGATGGCCGTGGTGACCCAGCATTTCCGGCCCGAGTTCATCAATCGAGTCGACGAGATCGTGGTGTTCCATTCCCTGGGGCGCGAGCAGATTCGGGCCATCGTCGACATCCAGTTGGGCCGTTTGCGCCAGCGGCTGGCGGAGCGCGACATCACTCTGCGCTTGGACGATGATGCGCGCGACAAGATCGGCGAAGCCGGATTCGACACGGTCTACGGCGCGCGGCCGCTGAAGCGTGCCATTCAGGCGCAGATCGAGAATCCGCTGGCGCAGAAGATTCTGAGCGGGGATTTCGTGGCCGGCGACCGGGTGGTCGCCAAGCTCAAGCGCGATACGCTGGTATTCGAGAAGGAGCGCGTCCATTGAGGACGCGCCGTTCGATATACTTCGGCGCCCGGGCAATTGGGGACTGAACAGGAAAGACATGCCTTTTTACGAATATCAGTGCAAGAACTGCGGACATGATCTCGAGGCCATGCAGAAAATCACCGAGCCGCCGCTGAAGAAATGCCCCCATTGCGGCAAGTCGCAGCTGCAGCGTCTGATGTCGGCGCCGGTGTTCCGCCTCAAGGGCGGCGGTTGGTACGAGACCGATTTCAAGGGCGATAAGGACAATAAACGCAACCTCGCCGATCGGCCGGAGGCGGACGCGCCCAAGGATGCTGCCAAAGACGGTGCAAAGGATGCCCCCGCAGCCGCGGATAGCAAAGCTTCGGAGGGCAAGGCCTCCGAGGGCAAGGCGGAAGCCGCCGCGCCCAAGGACAAGCCGGCGGAGAAATCTTCGCCCGAGCCCGCGAAAAAGCCGGACTCCGCCAAAAGACCATCCCGCACGCGCATGGCGTCGCACGGCAAATCAGCTGCAAAAAGGCCTATCAAGAGAGCTGTGCACAAGGCAAAGCGACGGGTCTAGGGCTTTGGGCTTGCCCGCAACGCCCTTAAGGCCTTAGCATCGCGCGCTTTCCTTTGGGGTGTACGCGTATGCGCAGCCATTATTGCGGGCAGGTCAACGAGTCACTGACGGGGCAGGTCGTGACCGTCGCCGGTTGGGCGCATCGCCGCCGCGACCATGGCGGGGTCATTTTCGTCGATTTGCGCGATCGCGAGGGCCTGCTGCAGATCGTATTCGACCCGGACAAGGCCGCGGTGTTCGCCATGGCCGAGCGCGTGCGCAACGAGTTCGTCCTGAAGGTCAAAGGCTTGGTGCGGGTCCGCCCGCCGGGCACGGCCAATGCGCATCTTAAGTCGGGACAGGTCGAGATCTTGTGCCAGGAGCTCGACATTCTCAATCGCTCCGAGCCGCTGCCGTTTCAGCTCGACGAGCATGTGAGCGAAGAAGTCCGGCTGCGTTTTCGGTACATCGATCTGCGCCGCGAGGAAATGCGCGAGCGATTGCTGCTGCGCCATCGGATCACGCGGTCGATGCGCCATTATCTCGATGCGGCGGGCTTCATCGACATCGAAACGCCCATGCTGTCCAAGGCGACGCCGGAAGGCGCGCGGGATTACTTGGTGCCCAGCCGCACCCATCCCGGCAAGTTCTTTGCTCTGCCCCAGTCGCCGCAGATCTACAAGCAGCTGCTGATGATTTCGGGATTCGACCGCTACTACCAGATCGTGCGCTGCTTCCGCGACGAGGACTTGCGCGCCGATCGGCAGCCGGAGTTCACCCAGCTCGATATCGAGACCTCCTTTCTCGATCAGCCGCAGATCCAGGAGTTGATGGAAGGCTTGGTGCGGCATCTGTTCAAGGAGGTGCTGAATGTCGAGTTGCCGAACCCCCTGCCGCGGATGAGCTATGCGGAGGCCATGCGCCGCTATGGGTCGGACAAGCCCGATTTGCGCGTGCCGCTCGAATTGGTCGATGTGGCGGATCTGGTCAAGGGATGCGACTTCAAGGTGTTCGCGGGGCCCGCGGCCGACCCCAAGGGCCGGGTGACGGCCCTGTGCGTGCCCCAGGGAGGCCGGCTGTCGCGCAAGGAGATCGACGACTACACGGCGTACGTGGCGCGCTACGGCGCGAAGGGCCTGGCCTACGTCAAGGTGAACGAGAAGGCCAAAGGCCGGGAAGGCCTGCAGTCTCCCATCCTGAAATTCTTGAGCGATGCGGCGGTCGGCGGAATACTCGAGCGCACCCGGGCCGCCGACGGCGATTTGATCTTCTTCGGCGCCGACAACGGCAAAGTGGTGAGCGACGCGCTCGGCGCGCTGCGCCTCAAGGTGGGCCAGGATATGAAGCTCGGGTCGGGCGGGTGGCGGCCGCTGTGGGTGGTCGACTTCCCCATGTTCGAGTGGGACGGCGAGGCCAAGCGCTGGCAGGCCATGCATCATCCCTTCACCAGCCCGGCTAACCTGGACTACGCGGACTTGGCCGCAAGTCCCGGCGAGGCGACTGCCAAAGCCTACGACATGGTGCTGAACGGGTCCGAAATCGGCGGTGGCTCGGTGCGCATTCATTCGCAGGAACTGCAGTCGGTGGTCTTCGACCTGTTGGGCATATCGCCGGAGGAGGCGCGGCTCAAGTTCGGATTCTTGCTGGATGCGCTCAAGTTCGGCGCCCCGCCGCACGGCGGTATCGCCTTCGGCCTCGATCGGTTGGCCATGCTCATGGCCGGCGCCGACAGCATTCGCGACGTCATCGCCTTCCCGAAGACCCAGACGGCGGCGGATCTCTTGATGGATGCCCCGACCGAAGTCAGCGAGGCGCAGCTGCGGGAGCTGCATATTCGCGTGCGCGTCCCAACGAAGACCGAATGACGTGAACGCGCAAGACCGGTCCGAGGTTCCGCGCTATCGGCGGCCGGAATCGGTCTTGATCGTGATCCATACCGACGGCGGGGAGTTTCTGCTGCTGGAGCGCCGGCGGCCCGCCGGATTCTGGCAGTCGGTGACAGGGAGCCTGGAGTGGGGCGAACTCGCCGATCGGGCCGCCCGGCGCGAGGTCGTCGAGGAGACGGGCATCACGCAGGGCGTGCTGGTCAACCTGCAGTGGACCCAGGTGTACGACATCCTGCCGGCGTTCGGCAAGGTGTACGCACCCGGGATCACGCGCAATCTCGAGCACGCCTTCTCGCTCAGGCTTCCGCAGCGCCTGCCGGTCACCTTGAGCGAGTCGGAGCATGTGCGTTTTCAATGGGCCTCGGGCGCCGTCGCCGTCGAGATCGCCTCCTCGAGCACCGACCGCGCCGTCATTGAGGACCTGAGTCTGGGGCTGCTGCGGTGAGTACCGTCGTCGTCTATGTCCACGGACTGTGGCAGCGCGGCGCCGAAAGCCACTGGCTGCGCCGCCGGTTGGCGCAGGATCTTGGAGCCGAGACTCGAACCTTTTCCTACCCTTCGGTTGCCGGCGATGCCACGCTAAATGCGCGCGGCCTGACGCAGATGCTGCGTGAAATCCGCGCCGACACGCTGCACCTCGTCGGCCATAGTCTGGGCGGCTTGGTGATCCTCAAGGCCTTCGAGGATGTGGAGGCATTGCGGATGCTGCCGCCGGGACGGATCGTGCTGCTGGGATCGCCGCTGCGCGGCAGCCGCGCCGCCCGCAACTTTGCGAAGCTGCCCTTCGGTGAACAAATCATGGGCCGTGCCGTGCGCGAGGAGTTGCTGCAGCCGCAGCCGCGCCAGCGCCGCTGGAGCGGGTCTCGCGATCTCGGGGTGGTCGCGGGCGATCTGGGATTCGGAGTCGGCCGTCTCGTCGGCGCCATGGGCGGGCCGAGCGACGGCACCATCACGGTCGAGGAGACGCAGATCGACGGCGCGGCCGATCGCGTGGTGCTGCGGGTGAGCCACACCGGGATGCTGTTCTCGGCAAAGGTTGCGAGCGCGGCGGGGACATTCCTGCGCACCGGACGATTTTAGCGCCGGGCCACCGGGATCCCTAAGACAGGCTCCCGGGGTCAGCGGTCGCCGCGGTCCAAAGATTGCAGTCGGAACAGTAGATCCAGGGCTTCACGCGGACTCAAGGCGTTCGGGTCGAGCTCGCGCAAGGCCTCGAGCGCGGCCGATACCGGCGGCGCGGGCGACGCTGCCGGCGCATGCAGGGCGAGCTCGCCCTGCGGCGAGGTGGAGGTGCGCAGCGCGTCGCGTTCGCGCTCGAGCTCGGTCAAGTAGCGTCGGGCCTGCGCCGTCACCGATTTTGGAATTCCCGCGAGCGCGGCGACTTGCAATCCGTAGCTCTGGTTTGCCGGTCCTTCCCTGACACTGTGCAGGAACACCAGGGTGTCTCCATGCTCCACCGCTTCCACATGGACGTTGTGCACCCCCGGGGTCTCGCCGGCGAGGCTCGTGAGCTCGAAGTAGTGCGTAGCGAACAGGGTGAAGGCACGGATTTTTCTCGCGATGTAGGCGGCGCAGGCCCAGGCCAGGGACAGGCCGTCGAAGGTGCTGGTGCCCCGGCCCACCTCGTCCATGAGCACGAGACTATGCGCCGTGGCGTTGTTCAGAATGTTCGCTGTCTCGGTCATCTCGAGCATGAAGGTGGAGCGGCCGCCTGCGAGATCATCGGATGCGCCGATGCGCGTGAAAATGCGGTCCAGGGGACCCAGCACGGCGCGCCGCGCCGGCACATAGCACCCGATGTGCGCGAGAATGACGATGAGAGCGGTCTGCCGCATGAAGGTGCTCTTGCCTCCCATGTTCGGGCCCGTGATGATCAGCATGCGGCGTGAGTCGTCGAAGCGCAGGTCATTGGGCACGAAAGGTTCGCGGCCGGCACGCTCGACCACGGGATGGCGCCCGCCGTCGATGGCCAGCATCGGCTCTTCGGTCAATTCGGGCTGCGTGCAGTCGAGAACGGCGGCGCGCTCGGCGAAGCAGTTGAGCACGTCGATTTGCGAGATAGCGGCCGTGGCCGACTGCAGGGCCGGCAGGCGCGCGGTCAGGTGATCCAGCAACGCCTCATACAATGCCCGCTCGCGCGCGAGCGCCTTGTCGCGTGCACCCAGCACCTTGTCTTCGAAGGATTTCAATTCGGGCGTGATGAACCGCTCGGCGGATTTCACCGTCTGGCGGCGCAAATAGTCGGGCGGAACCCGGTCGGCCTGACTGCGGTTCACCTCGATGAAAAAGCCTTGCACGCGGTTGAAGCCCAGCTTCAGGCTGGAAAGACCCGTGCGCTCGCGTTCCCGCTGTTCGAGGTCCAGCAGGAACTGCTCGGTGTTGCTGCCGAGCAGGCGCAGCTCGTCGAGCTCCGCGTCGTAGCCCTCGGCGATCACACCGCCGTCGCGCAGGTAGTGCGGCGGGGAGTCGACGATGGCCCTTGTCAGCAGGGCGTGGTCGGTTCGTGTGTCGTCGTGGTGCCGGGCGAGCTCGGCGATGAGTTGTCCGAGCAAGGGAGCCCCGGACGAGGCGGCCTCGAGCAGTCGGTGCAGGTCGGGCAGGACGGCGAGAGCGGCGCGAAGCTGCGCGAGGTCGCGGGGCCGCGCCGAGCGCAGCGCAATTCTCGCGACGATCCTTTCCAAGTCGCCGATCGCCTTCAAGGTTGTCGCGACGGCGGGGTACTGCGCCGACTCCAAGAGGGTCGCGACCGCCTGGTAGCGTGAGCGCAGGATGTCGCGATCGCGCAGCGGCCGGTGCATCCAACGGCGCAGCATTCGCCCGCCCATGGCAGTCGACGTTCGATCGAAAACCCCCGCCAGCGTCAGCTCCGGGTTGCCGGCCAGGCTCTCGTCGAGCTCCAGGTTGCGGCGAGTCGCGGGGTCCATGATCAGAGCGGCATCGCGCTCTTCCGTCGTGATCGCCAATAGATGGGGCAGCGCCGATTTCTGCGTTTCGCGGACGTAGGCCAGCAGCGCCCCGGCGGCGGCCACGCCTAACGGCTTGTCGGCGCAGCCGAATCCCGCGAGATCGCGGGTGTGAAATTGCTCTGCAAGGGCTCGTGCCGCGGACTCCGGATCGAAATGCCAGGGCGGCCGTAGCCGCAACGGCCGCTCCTTGAGTCCGGACGATCTCGCGAGGACGGGCGCAGCACCGTCGGGCGCCAACAGCTCGGCAGGACGCAGCCGCTCGATCTCCGCCTCGAGCGCCGCCGCCCCGGCAACCTCCATGACGCTGAACCGGCCCGCCGACAGATCCAGCCACGCGAGGCCGAAGCGGCCGTTGCCCGCGCACACGCTGGCGAGCAGGTTGTCGCGCCGTTCCTCGAGGAGCGCCTCGTCGGTGACCGTACCCGGAGTCACGATGCGCACCACCTCGCGCTCCATCGGACCCTTGGTTTTGCCGGCATCGCCGCGCTGTTCGCAAATCGCGACCGACTCGCCCTTGCGCACCAGCTTGGCTAGGTAGCTATCGAGGGTGACCGCAGGAACGCCGGCCATGGGAATCGGCGCACCGGCTGACTGTCCGCGCTGAGTCAGCGCGATATCCAACAGTTGCGCCGCGCGCCGCGCGTCGTCGTAGAACATTTCGTAGAAATCGCCCATGCGATAGAAGAGCAGCACATCGGGGTGCTGCGCCTTGATGCGCAGGTACTGCTGCATCATGGGGGTGTGATCGGGGTCCGACATCACTTCGAGACGAATCGTTTCGAGTCGTTCGACTCTTGAGTCAGCAACTTCAGGAATCTGGAGTTGAGGAACAATTTCTTGACCCCGGCCTGTTCTTGTTCAAGCACACCGATGGATTCAAGTTTGTGCAGGTAAGTCGATGCAGTCTGCCGCCGCGCAATCCCGGCTTCCACGACATTTTCGATTCGGCAATATGGTTGAACGAAGATCAGCTCGATCAGTTCGCGGCTATATTGCTTGGCTGCAGTCTTGCGCACGAACTCGGCCGTTTGTTCTACGAGCTTTCGCACGGCCTCTATCTTCACAAGAGTCCACTTTGCCGTGTCCTCCATCGCGTGCAGCATATAAAGGATCCAATTCTCCCAAGCGCCATGAGTCGTTACCGCGAGCAACCCATCGTAGTACTCGGCCTTGTTTCGAATAACATAGCGAGACAAATAAAGAACCGGAATATCCAGCAGTTCCTGTTCGACGAGCATCAAGAGATTGAGAATGCGGCCTGTGCGGCCATTGCCATCGGTGAAGGGATGAATCGCCTCGAACTGGTAGTGCGACACGGCCATTCGCACGACAGGGTCGATGTCGTGTTCATCGTGCATGAACCGCTCCCAGTTCGCCAATTTGTCGCGAAGGCGCGATTCGCCCTCGGGCGGCGTGTAGATGATCGTACCCGTCGCATCATTGGCAAGCTTGGTTCCGGGTACCTTTCTCACGGTCGTACGCACATCCCTGATGATTGTGCAGATCTCCTCTGC